>ENA-OSEY01000002-OSEY01000002.1-marine-metagenome-genome-assembly--contig:-NODE-2-length-300719-cov-7.910538_pt1 | contig 300719 bp, 264 predicted proteins | sample MGYA00248465_ERZ534230 | MGnify/ENA primary metagenome ERZ534230 (study PRJEB26409, sample SAMN06344110) | marine metagenome | isolation source: Sea water from surface | place: Atlantic Ocean:Southern... | reverse complement strand
CCACCGCCCCCACCGCCCAAGAAGGGCAAGAAGGCACCACCGCCCCCACCGCCCAAGAAGGGCAAGAAGGCACCACCGCCCCCACCGCCCAAGAAGGGCAAGAAGGCACCACCTCCAAAGGGGAGGCCCAAGGGACCACCAAAGGGGAGGCCCAAGGGACCCCCGAAGGCCAGACCGAAGCGAAGAAGGCGGCTACGACTTAGGATGAAGTCCAAGAGCATCGCGGAGGAAGAGGACTCCTACACCGACAGGATAGGGTGGAACACATCCGTTGGGACAGTGCTCGAGGACAATGAGGAGATCGTCGAGGAGCCAAAGACCATCACGCATCAATGCTCCATGTGCGGATCGATGATGACCATTCCAAAGCCCAAGAGGGAGCGGTACAGGATCGTTTGCTCATACCCCCAATGCGGCCACTCTGACACCGTCGGAATCTGATCGAAGCCACAATTTAGATCAAGGCGAGTACTCTCTTCGAAGCCGCTACCACGAGGACAGCAGAAAGGATCAGGCTGACCCTCCGTTCGCTTGCGGTCCTGGAACCATACCTCGATCCGAACCACCCTCCTGCGAACACCGCGGCAGCGAACGGGGCAATTGTCCATGCCTCCAAGGCCAGTCCACTGGCGGTCACGGATCCAAAAATGCCGGCCAGACTGTTCAGCCAGATGAAAATGGCTGATGTGGCAGCCGCCTCTTTCGGCGTCCCCAAAGAGGAGACGATCAAGAGAGGGGAAAGGAGCACTCCTCCACCGATCCCCACCACTCCGCTCACAAGGCCGATCCCCATCCCCATCAAGGTACATGGCAGGAACCCGATACCTTCACTGCCACCACGTATCTCCACTTCTGTTGGCATCAACAGCCTAACTGCGGCCAACAGCAGCACCAAGGAGAGAACGGTGTCGTAGGGCGCGCCATCGATAGCGAGGTAGCCTCCCAAGAAAGCGAATGGAACGCCACCCAACACGAATGGAGTACTGAGCTTGATGACATGGTGACCCTCCCTCCTGAAGTGGTAGAATGCGATGGCGGAAACCACCAGGTTCAATGACCAAGCATGCTGCTTCAACCATGCAGATTCCATAGTGCCGATGGTCGCTAGCGACATGATGGCCAGGTACCCCGAGGCCCCGCCATGGCCCACAGACGAGTACAACGTCGCGACGACAAGGAGGGCGAATGATACCAATGCCACTTCCGCGCCTATCATTGACCCCACCACGCAATGTGGGTTGCTCCATGGCAGGTGGTTTAACCCATCCGTGACCTTCGTTCGCTATGAGGGAAACCGACTTCAATCACCGACAATCTCGTAGAGGCATGGAGCACGGTGTGTACCTTGACAGGGCCTTGGAGCTGGCGATGAGGCACCCGCTGCGGAGATCGTCCCACAACGCTAAACTGGACTCTGCGAGGAACCGCGTGCTATCCCATTCGCTCGAGTCGCTGGTCGATGACCCGAGGTTCGACAACTCCGCCATGGACGGCTTCGCCGTGAGGGCCTCTGACTGCATCACGCCGAAGGCCGAGCTCAGCATTGTTGGAACCAGCCAGGCGGGAGGGGACCCGCCCCCCAGGATCAGCGCCGGTGAGGCGTGCAGGATCATGACAGGGGCCCCGCTCCCCGAGGGGGCTGATGCGATCGTCATGGTCGAGGACACCGAGGTGAGAGGAGAGAGGGTGACGATCAATGGCCCTGCGAGGACGGGCTACATCAGGAAGAGGGCAGAGAACCTCTCCATCGGGCAGGAGGCACTCCCAACAGGCGCCCTTCTTTCACCGGCGTGCATAGCCCTGGCTGGGACCATGGGGCATGGGACCGTCAGAGTCATCCAGAGGCCAAGGATCGCCATCCTGTCTACGGGCGACGAGTTAGTCCAGCCGGGGCTGAGACTGGAGCCTGGGCAGATCTACGAGTCGAACTCCCACGCGCTCGCGTCGCTGGTCGAGGCCATGGGTTGCGAGGCCGTGAGGCACGAGTCCACCAACGACTCGCTTGACGAGCTGAGGGCAACGCTGGACACCCTTGCAGACTGTGACGCCATCCTGACCAGCGGAGGCGTCAGCATGGGCGAGTGGGACCTCGTTCGCAGGATCATGGAGGAAGAGGGTGAGATCTCCTTCTGGAGGGTGAGGCTCAGGCCCGGAGGCCCACCACTCTTCGGGACATGGAGGGGGACCCCCCTCTTTGGCCTCCCCGGCAACCCCGTGAGCAGCCTCGTGGTCTTCCACGTCCTCGTCGCGCCATGGATCGCGAAGTCCCTGGGATACCACGAGGAGATGGGGCCGAGGCTCAGTCAGAGGGTCTCGGTTACCCTCGAGGAGGACATTCCTGGAGCGCCTGGGAAGCTCTGCCTGAGGAGAATCAGGATAAGATCCGAGGACGGTCGATTGCTCGCCACCACGCACACCCATCAGGGCAGCGGCAACATGCACAGCATGGTCGCCCACAACGGCCTCACGCTCCTCCCCCCGGATACCGACGGCAAGAAAGGCGAGATCATAGAGGCAGTGTGGATACTCTAGAGGTTGTTTTCACAACTGTTGCCGTTGTTGTCGGAGTTGGTTCCATCGGGGCATATGGTGTCAATCCACGTAACGTCGGTCAGGGTGACCCCCGTTAGATTGGCTCCAGTCAAATCCGAATGGCGGAAGCTCACATCATCAAAAAATGAGTATTGGAAATCAACCTCAATCAGTGTCGAATAACCAAAATCTGCGTGATTAATGTCAGCAAACCTCATGTCCGAACCAGTAAAATCAGAATCGGTGACATCTGTGTAGAAAAAGCGAATATTTCGCATATCAGCGTTGCGGAGTGCGAGATGGTGCATTAAGCCTGCATCGATGAAGGCACCCCTCAAGACTGCGCGGTTGCTCTCCGCAGTCTGTTGCCATTCAAGGACATCGACCTGTAGTTGCTGGACCTGGGTCGCGTTCTCCCCAAGCATGACGTGGAGGGCGGCTATCGTCTCGTTCATCGCCTCGGCGAGCTCAAGCGTCTGGTTGGCGAACTCCTGCGAGTCGCTGAGCAGGGCAAGCAGCGCGTCCCGCTGCTCCTCCATCAGGGGTATGCTGGCCTCGAGGCCCGCCACGTTGGACTCGAGGCCCGCGATGGTGGCCTCGAGCTCCGAGATCGCCAGGTCCCTTTCCGCGATGGTCTGGGTGAGCTCTGTGTTCTGGGTGTCTAGGTCCTCGATCTGGGTGTCTAGGTCCGAGGTGTCCTCGCTGATACACCCAGCGAGGGCGGCGGCCATCATCAGTATCACAAGCAAGGTGGAACGGGTCTTCTGCATGTGTTTTGACACGGGCCATTCTCGATAAACGTTCTCTGGACGGTCACCCGAGGGCACTTAGGCCGAAGGCACCGTCGACGCGTTGAGCGACCTCCTCGCCCAGTGCGGCGCAGCCCTCGGGCGATGGGTGGTAGCCATCTGGGTCGTACAGGTCCTCCTCGACACCTGTGCCGATCAGCGCCCCGTCCACGAAGATCATGCCATCCTCAGACTCGTCGAGGCGCTGGAGGCGCTCGCGCAGGAGGTCGACCTCTCCCCCGCAGTCCGCGTACTCATCGGCATCCTCCATCGGGCGCATGTAACCCACCCATGCGACGTATGCCCCGTCGTCGAGGATACGGCGTACCAGATCGGGGATGGCGCCATCGCTGCCGTTCTCAGAGATCAGTAGGTCGATCACCCCCCAGCAGTCGTCACCGCAAACACAGCCCTCCAGGTCGGCACCACCCCCATTCGCGATGACCAGGGCGTGACCCTCGTTGACGTAGGCGTCTGCGATCCCATGGCGATCAAGCATGGAGGCCCCGCCACTCGCGAGCATGTCGACCTCCAGGCCCAGCCTCTCCCCGGCTACCGTGCCGACATCGGCGTCCGGGGCGTGGTAGTCAAGGAGGCTGTCCCCGATCACAAGGACCTCCCCATCCAGGTCTGGCTCACCGACCTCGATGCACCCTGCGACCGTTGAGCCGATCAGCAACACAGCCAAGGCAACAGGTTTCAGACCCCTCACGGCGCCCTGCGACCGAGGGTCCGCATAAGCATTGTCAAGAGAAGGCTAACCGCCTTATTCCCCACCGGGCTCCTCGATATTCCCTGAGAGCATCAGCCCACCCAGTGCGATGTAGAGCACCATGGTCAGCGGGAAGACGAACTGGAGCTCAGCCTGCTCCCCATCCTGTATCAGAGGCAGCAGCGTGTTCACGAATCCGATTGGCATCAGCATGAAGAACATGCCCTCTGTCATGTCTGCGGGCACCTTCAGACCTACGTGGGCTAGGCCCATGCTGATCATCCCCAAGCCCCATACGACGGGTGTCAACGCCCATATCCCATTGCCGGCGTTGTACACGGTCACCGCCACTGCCTCACGCGCTGCGTCGCTTGCAAACACAGAGCTGGTGTCTGTCATGGTCAAGATCACAGCCACCTGGGCCCCTAGACCCGCTAGGAAGAGGCCAAAGGTGCCGAAGATGAACAGGTCTGCCATGTTGAGCAGTTGGGTCGGGCACCGATTAGCCCCCTTCTTCATGTCCATGGAAAGGAGGTGGAGCCCTGCGAACGTCAGAGACATGCCGAGGATGCCCCCTACGGCAAGCATGAGCAATCCCCTGTCGTCCAATATGGTGACAGCTTCCATGCCAACCTCATTTGTGATCGGCCATTGGAAGAAGGCACCCATGAATATCAGCGGTCCAGCAACAAGCATGATAGGTGTAAGGTTCCTACTCATGACCTCAAATCTGCACCTAGGCATATAATCATCATGCAACTCGCGGGATCGAGGCCAATATTTTCTGGGCCCGCGTCGATTTGAGGGCCAGAAGAGGAATTCTTTCAGGACTCCACCTGGCATTCTGGGCACATGTCCAGGCGCCTGCCTGAGACCCTGATCCGAATGATTGTGGCCCCGCAGATATGGCAGTCCCTCCCAACCCTGCAGAATGCCGAGTGCCTGTACGACCGCCGTCGCTCGCCCATGTCCTTCCGCCTCCCAGCGAGCTCGTCACTCACGGTCAGCCCGTTGCTCTCGTACGACCTGATGCTGATGGCCTTCGTCAACGAACCCCAATTGGTGGTGCTTTCCACGTCTAGGTCCTTGGGTCTTGCTTTCGGGTGCACACCAGCCTGGTGGAGTATCTCGCTTCTCAGGTAGTTTCCGAGGCCAGCCACGAACGACTGGTCCAGCATCAGCGAGGCAGCGCTCCTACCGTTGAACCGAGGGCTCTCCAACCTGCTCTTGATCACATCCGGGCTCGTTGTTTCGTCCAGTACGTCGGGACCCAGCTTGGCGATGTATGGGTGGGCTTCCTCGTCCTTCGTGGGGATGACCTCGACGTCCGTCGCGGACCATAGCCTCACGGCATGGCCCTTTGAGACGAATTCGGCCCTGAGCGACCTGTTCCATCTCACCTTGGTGCTGATCCTGTTGACCGTCCACCTCCCATACAACTGGCTGTGGCTGTATAGGGTCAGCCCATTGTCGAACCTCATCAGGAGGGCCTTGCCACGGGACGTGACAGACTCGACGCTCGCTTCCCCGAGGACCCCATCAAACTCTGAGATAGGGGGATATGGCAGCTTGATCGATGTCAGCGCGCCTCCAACGAGCCTGCGCGCGACTTTGTCTGCTGCACGCCTGATCTCGGGCCCCTCCGGCATCAGACCGCCTCACGTTCACGATGCCGTCCTTCCGGTCCAGTCGCGTGCTGCATCCGGCCATTCGCGATCGCAGCGTCTGTAAAGAGGTCGAGGAAGGCGTCCACGGTGAGCCCGATCGGGTCGGAGTACCCCCCTCCCATGAAGATGACACATGGCAGCCCTTGATCCACCACGTGGGACAGGACCATTTGGTTTCGAAGCCTCATCCCAGGTCTCGACACCTCGAGTTTCCCCAGAGCATCGCTTGCAAGAGCGTCGACGCCGGCCTGGAACAGCAAGACGTCGGGTGAGAAGCCGCTGACAATGTCCAACCCCTCCTGCACCCGGTCAAGATACTCCGAGTCCCCTGCCCCGGCTGGCAGCGGCAGGTCGAAGTCACTGGCTACCTTTCTGAACGGGAAGTTCGCTTCACAGTGGACGGAGACTGTGAGGGCCCCAGGGGTATCCCGGAGGATTGCGGCGGTCCCGTCGCCTTGATGCACATCGAGATCGAGGACTGCGACCCGTTCGACACCTTCTCTTTCCAATGCGATTTTGGCACAGACCGCGATGTCGTTGAAGACGCAGTAGCCAGACCCGAAGTCGGCATGGGAGTGATGGGTCCCTCCCGCCATGTTGCCGGATATCCCCCCATGCTGGCAAACGTGCTCCAACGCAGATATGCTCCCTCCCATGATGAGGAGCGTCCGCAGTGCGAATGAGCTCCTCCAGGGCTTTAGCCCGATCCTGTTGATCTCCCTGTCGCTCAGCCGACCACCAAGGAAACGATCGACATAGTCGGGCCCGTGTACCCTCAGAAGGTCATCCGTGGAGGCGGGCCTTGGCTCGCGGAACTCGATGGGTGATGGGAGTTCCGTACCCTTTATCCGCTCCTCCAACAGATGGTATCGATCGCGCGGGAACCTCGCGGAGGGGTCGATACCCATCGTGTAGAGGTCGTGGTACCAGATCGATAGCGACGACTTCGGTAGGCCGGGATCGTCCTCGCCCTCGAGCCAAGGTGGTGGGGTGCCGCCACTCATGATGAATCGCCCACAGGCTGGTTGCTCGCGAACATCCTCAGAATCGCGATGCCAAGGACCCCACTGAGGGTGAAGAGTATCATCGATGAGACCCCCGCAGCGGATATCGCAACCCTGATTATCACGGTGGAGAGGACGAAACCGGTGTTCCGAGCGAGATTTCGGAAGTCCGTGTAGAACCAATACGAGATAAGGAGGATGAGAATGTCTGCGAGGATGAGGAACGTGAAGAAGTCCAGGAAGAAGATGGTTCGGTCGACGGACCCCCCACCGTCCTGAACCGCTGCAATCCAACTGGTCAACGAGGAGAGTGCGATCACTGCGAAGACGACGAGCATGAGGTTCGCAATTGCCTTCTTGGTCAGTATGAATATGGAGACCTCCTCGCTGAGAGTCGCTAAGTCATCAGCGCCCTTCTTCATGTTGTGATAGGCGAGGGAGGTGTAGAACAGCGCTAGGAAGGCAGCGCACTCGACCAGCAGGAAGCCGACGTCGCTGCTTATTTCCCACCCCTCGGAGCTGTTTACATCAGAGAGCCTCTTCAGAATGTCCCGAACTACTAGGAGCGTAGCGATTTCATATTGTTTCCCCACCGAGGATGAGAACGACTCTGGTATGGTTCTGATGAGTTGGTACACCTCATAAGCCAGCAAGATGGAAAATGGGGTGTATAGCGCAGAGAGAGGCGATTTCACCAACTCCATCGAGTCCCCCTCAATCGTCAGTTGCCCGGAGTTGTGCAACGCCCACAAAAGGAGGTGGGAAGCGAAGCCGATGACCGCAGCAGCGATGGCTACCTTTCGCACCTTGTCATCGGCATCAGGCCCCATCATCACCTCGAAACCGGCATTCACGGCATTCCGCATGGCACCGATGCCCGAACTCATAGCACTTAGTAGTGAATTTGTCAAAATTAAACAATATCTCAGGAAAAATGGGGATATTCCCCTCGTGGGTGCGAGCATGAGTTCAAGGGCCATGAGAGTCGGAAACCACCCAATGACCGACAAGGCCAGGCATCAGGATCTACAAGCAGTAGATGGATGGATCGAGGTCAGGGGGGCTAGAACTCACAACCTGAAAAACGTGGACGTAAAGGTGCCCAGAGGCAAGTTCGTGGTTTTCTCGGGCGTTTCAGGGAGTGGAAAATCCAGCCTCGCATTTGATACGCTTTACGCCGAAGGGCAACGTCGATACATCGAGAGCCTCTCCTCCTACGCTAGACAATTCCTCGGTCAGATGAAGAAGCCAGACTGTGACAGCATCGAGGGCCTATCCCCCGCAATCAGCATAGATCAGAAGCAAGGTAGCCATAACCCTCGGTCCACCGTGGCAACCGTGACCGAGATAATGGATCACCTCAGGCTACTATGGGCCAGAATCGGCGTCCCACACTGCCCCGAGTGCGGCAATGAGGTGGCAAGGAGAACAGTTCAGGAGATCGTGGATGACGTACTGTGGAAATTCTCAAATCACGGAATCGCAGTCTGGTCCCCCGTCGTCAGGAACAGGAAGGGAACCCATGCGGATCTGTTCCAAGCCATGGTGGAACAAGGATACCTCGCAGGCCGTGTGAATGGTCGAGATGCTGACTTCGAAAATCCACCGGAACTCGAGAAGAACCTCCGTCACGACATCGACGTCAGGATAGACCGGGTCCGTATCTCCAGATCCAACAGACAGAGGTTGACTGAGGCGATAGAAATTGCCCTTAGGTTGGGCGGAGGGACCGTCGCGATCGAGAACATGGAGGTACCAGCAGACTCGGAATGCGAATACGAAGAGGGGGAGATAGTCGCATATTCGGAGGAATTCGCATGCCCCGTTCACGGTTCCTTCCTACCCGAGATGTCACCGCGAGTCTTCTCATTCAACAACCCGCTTGGCGCCTGCCCGGCCTGCCAAGGGCTGGGGGTGCAGAGAGAATTCTCCCCTGAACTGGTGATCGACCAGAATTCCACGATAGAAGAGGGTTGTATCAAGCCCTTTCGAAGGTCGATGATGTCAGGTTGGTACAAAAGCCAGATGATTCAGGTATCAAAACATTACTCGATACCAACAGACGTCCCATTCCATGCTTTAGACGACGACCACAAGGACATACTTCTGTATGGAACGGGGTCGACGACCATTGGGTTCCACTTTGAATCCGATAGGGGATCGTCATATCGAATGAACAGGCCATGGGAAGGCGTCTTCGCAAGGCTCCGAAGAACTCTGACTGACACCAGCTCCGATCGAACGAGGTCAAGACTCTCAGCCTACATGACGGACGAGCCATGCTCTTCCTGCGAAGGCAAGAAATTGAACACCGCAGTCTCGATGGTTTCAGTGGGCGGTATTTCACTGCCAGATTTCTCCGCATCGACCGTCATGGAGGCACTTGCGATCGTACATGCATGGAAAACGACAGAGGTGGACCCCATATGGGATGACTTGGAGAGGGACCGCCCGAGCGGCGAGACCCTCGACAAGACAGAGATCCTGGACGAACGATCCCTCTACATAGGGAATGACGTGATCAAGGAGATAGAATCCAGGTTGCGCTTCCTCGCCCTCGTCGGTCTCGACTACCTCACCATGGACCGAAGAGCCAATACCCTTTCTGGGGGCGAGTCGCAGAGAATAAGGCTGGCAACCCAAATCGGAACGAGGCTCACGGGCGTCATGTACGTCCTTGATGAGCCAAGCATCGGTCTACACCCCAGAGACAACTCCCGCTTGCTGGACACTCTGAGGGAACTGACTGATCTGGGCAACACCTTGATCGTCGTCGAGCATGATGAGTCCACCTTGATGCAGGCAGATTGGCTTGTGGACCTCGGCCCAGGAGCGGGGAAGGAAGGTGGAGAGGTAATAGTCAGCGGCCAAATTGATGATCTGATCGACAACTCGAGATCTGAGACTGGGGCTTACTTGTCGGGAAGGAAGACCATACCCGTTCCGAACCAGCGAAAGGCCACCCAAGGCGGATGGCTAGTGGTGAAGAACGCGAAACAGAACAACCTCCAGAGTCTCGACGTCGCCTTTCCCCTTGGTTGCATGATTGCGGTGACAGGGGTTTCCGGGAGTGGCAAGTCCTCGCTCGTGACAGAGACTCTCGCCCCTGCGCTCCTCAGGTCACTGCATCGATCGGACACGACCCCCGGCCGCCATGATGGGATCGAAGGCATGGAGCATGTGGACAAAGCGATCGTCATTGACCAGTCCCCCATAGGTCGTACCCCCCGATCCAACGCTGCAACCTACACAGGAGTCTTCGATCTGATTAGAGCGCTATTCGCCGAAACCACCCTCTCCAAAGAGCGGGGGTACAAACCCGGCCACTTCTCCTTTAATGTTCGTGGTGGGAGGTGTGAGTCGTGCAAGGGCGCGGGATCATCGGTATTGGAGATGAATTTCCTCCCAGACGTATGGGTGACATGCGAGATCTGCAAGGGGAAAAGATACACTAGAGAAACGCTGGAGGTTGAGTGGAAAGGGAGAACGATACATGACGTGTTGGAGATGTCGGTCGACGAGGCCTGCAAGCTATTCGAGAATCAGAGCAAAATAAGCAGAATACTCACAACATTGCAGGACGTTGGCCTTGGGTACATCCGACTCGGCCAACCTGCAACAACCCTCTCTGGGGGAGAGGCACAGAGAGTCAAGCTTGCCACTGAACTACACCGACCACCAAAGAAGCACACGTTCTACATCCTCGATGAGCCAACGACGGGCCTCTCGTTGTTCGACGTCCACCAACTAGTCGACGTCCTCCTCAGAATAAGGTCGAATGGCCACACCGTCGTAATAGTCGAGCATCATCTAGATGTGGTGAAGTCTTGTGATTGGGTTATCGACCTAGGGCCAGAGGGTGGCTCAAGGGGAGGAAGTCTAGTCGCCCAAGGCACTCCAGAGGACATCACTGCAGTGGAAGAGAGCCACACTGGCCGACACCTGACCGATTTGCTCTAAATCCAACCAAATCCCTCACAAATCGACAGCGTGATTGAAAATACATCCCCCATCGGAGTGCCATGTACCGATCAAGCAACATCGCTTTGAGCGAATCCACCTTCCAAAAGAGTTCATACCCAGACAAACCATGGTGGGAGGCCGGAAACACGTCTGTGCAGAACCTTGGAATGACAATAGAGGGTGTGGCTGAGAAAGGCGCCGTGACCTTCCTCCTCTTCATAACGTCGGGGATGACAATTTGGGGCCTCGGGCTCACCGGTCAGCCAGAAGTCGCAATAACACTATTTTTTGTCGGCTTCGTCTTGAATGCAATCTTTAGCATAATCCTATTCCTGTCTTGGTTCACGTCCTCCTTCCAAGGCCTATTCGCAAATCCCGTGTTCGTTTTGGCATATTCGACTTCACAAGGCCTCCTTATCGGTGGAATGACCTACGCTCTCGAGCACTTCGGAGGCTACCAGGGCATCACCATCCAAGCTTTCCTAATCACTGGAATGATCTTCGGGGCCATGTTGGGAGTATATCGATCGGGACTAATAAACGTCAACCACAATTTCCGAATCGCCCTCTACAGTGCCGTATTTGGGATCATGATGGTTTACCTCCTCTCATTCATCCTGTTGCTGTTCGGTGTGAGCATTCCACTCATCCACGGATCTGGCCCGATCGGCATCACCTTCTCCTTGCTCGTCATCGCGCTGGGAGCAGGGATGCTCGCCTCTGACTTCGATTTCATCGAGAGGGGAGTAGAGAGTGGGGCCCCCAAGGAGCTTGAATGGAGAGCAGTCTTCGGCCTGACGGTGACCTTGATTTGGATATATCTGGAAGTCCTCAGACTGTTGATAAAACTCCAACATAGGCGCTGAAGCCCAGGACGGATATTAAGCCGCGCTCGAACATTGGTGACTCAGATGGACACCGACCTCATTCTGGCCTACGCCCTAGCGGGACTCACGCTAGCGGTGATCGAGGGGATCAAGCCGGGCCCACTACTCACGATGGTGGTGAGGGAGACCCTGTCGGGCGACCTCAGGGCGGGAATATGGACAGCAGCCGCCCCGATCTTCACTGATGGGCCACTCATCGTTGTTAGCTACCTCTTCGCCTCCATACTCGTTGACAACCCGTCTATCCTAGTCCTGATCTCGATATTGGGAGCCCTCTTCATGTTCAAAATGGGCGTTGAGTGTTTCTCGATCGAGCCACCGACGCTGTCGAGCATTCTCGAGCCGGCATCTAGCAAGAAGGCATTTGGGAGAGGGGTGCTGACGAACCTTCTAAATCCCAATGTCTATGTCTTCTGGTTCTTGATTGGAGGGCCGATCATGGCCTCAGCGGTGAACTCAGAGCCGCTAGCACCACTAGCTTACGCTGCCACATTCATAATTGGCATTATTTTGGTCAAATGCCTCATCGCAATTATGCTTCACAGGATGAGGGACGCCATGCCACGCCACATCTACAAGTCCATTCTGTCATTGTGCGGTGTTGCCATGATCATCTTCGCAATCGGCTACTTGGCATTCGCATGGTCTCAGTACCAATCGATCTGAAGAACACACTCTCGGTGTCGATTTAGAACAGATGTGTAATAAGATTGAGGACTTGAAAACCCTCTAGGTCGAACCTGAAACCGCTTGATTGAAATCATCCAATCGATGCCCGCATAGCGTAAACATGAACCGAACCACTTCACGCCGGGGGCTTGTACCACTATCGATAGCAATCCTCATGCTCGCTCCGGCACTGACCGCTGCAACACCACTGGGGCCTCCTCCGAGTTCTGAAGATCAGGGTCTAGAACTAGTCGAAAACTGGTGGGAAAGCACCATAATGGACCTAGACGGTGATCGAATACACGACGCTATCTGGATCGCAGCCGAGAATAATCATCACCAATACCTGGATGAGGACGGAAGGATATCTGTCATAGTGGACTTCGATAGCACACCCACCCCAGAGGACCAAGCCATGATAGAAGCAGAGGTTGGATTCGAGACCCAATTCAGATATTGGTTGATCGACTCCATCGCCGGAACCATCGAACTGGAAAGGCTCCATGATTTGATCAAACTCCCCGGAGTTGTATTCGTTGAATTGGATGGGGTTCTAGGAATCCAAATGCAAGACGTCGTCCCAACCCACGGCGTCGACTTAGTATGGCAGGATACGGGCTACACCGGGGCTGGTGTGACAATGGCAATCATAGACACCGGAATCGATGGAAATCACACGGCCTTGGACGATCTTGATGATGACAATACTACAAACGACCCGAAAATAGTGGCCTTTTACGATGCAATAAACAACCCCAGCGCAACTAATGGAACCGAAATATTCCCCTATGATGACAATGGTCATGGCACCCATTGTGCTGGCATCACCGCTGGCACTGGAGCCCCCGACTATCAGCACATAGGGGTGGCCCCAAAAGCAAACCTTGTGGGCGTCAAGGTACTAGACGGAGGTGGCAGCGGATCTTTCGCTGCAGTCATGGCGGGGATGGAATGGACAGTGGAGAAAAGGCATGATTTCAACATCAGGGCCGCCAGTATGAGCCTCGGTGCCCTCACCGGAGCAATAGAATGGACATCTTCAGAGGAGGAGTCAGTGAACAGGATGGCAAATGAGATGGTAAGGGCAGGGGTCACCTTGTTTATCGCAGCTGGAAACAGCGGAGGAACCGCAACGATAGGGACGCCGGGGAGTGCTGAGGATGTCATAACAGTCGGCTCGTTGGACAAAGATACCGCAATTGCAGTCTACTCTAGCCAAGGGCCAACAGAAGAGGGCAGGGTCAAGCCCAACCTGGCGTTTGTTGGGAGCAGTGTCAACGCACCCGATGCCAACACCGGGGACGGGTACGTCGCGCTGTCAGGTACTAGCATGGCAACGCCTGGCGCCGCTGGTGTTGCTGTTCTGATGTATCAAGCCAATCCCGACTTGAGCCCCTTCGACGTGCGTAACATAATGCAAGAAACCTCGACATACAGACAATGCCACTACATGCTCGCGAACGAGCCGTGCGCAGAGGACCTCATACCGAAGAATAGGCAGAACAACGTCTATGGCCATGGTCACGTAAATGCCCAGCCAGCAGTCGAGGAGGCTGCTAACTACTACTACGACCTCAGCCTTTCTTTGAACGTCTCTCTGTCAAGCGAGGCAGGCGTAGACAATCGTGTCCACATTGGGCAGGGGGGTTCGGTGATATTCAACCTCGCAGGCGATGTTCAGAGGGTTCAATGGAGAACCTGGGACATGCGCGACAATTGGATGGATCTGGCTGAGTACGCCGTTGGAGACGAGCAGTTCAGCGTCACTCACGACCTCCTCGTGGATCGTTTGAGGTTTCTGCCCAACAACACAGTCGAAGGCGACCAAGTGATCCTGGTCCGAGCCGTGTCCGGGGATCAGGCTTCGACCAATTTAGCAGTAGGCATACACATCATGGGAGAAGACAAGATCGAGGCGTCCACCTCGGAAAGTTCCCTTACCACCTTCATAATTATTCTACTCAGTGGACTCGTTCTCGTACTCCTGGCGGTATTGACTTTCGTGGGCGTCATGCTTCGAAATAGTGAGTTCTCTCAGAGAGACGCCTTTGATTATGAGAACCAAGAAGGCCATGTAGAAACTCAAGAACCTATTGACAGCGAACAAGATGGGTGATCGAACTTAGACTTACAGGGTCGAGTTCCCACCCAGTGGAATGGGAATCAAACCCCCCGTACCCCTTAGGTTCGGCCCCTCGGCCAAGGTACCAAAGATACCGATTTCTCCCGCGACGTTGTGGGCCAACCCAAACCACACCCTGCCATGTTGGTCCACGATAATGTCGTTGAAGTCCCCGAAGCCCCCACACCTCTCGTAGCCGCAGGCTTGGAAGTTATTCTCCAATGGATCATCATGTCCATTCAGCTGGACTGTGGTTATCATCACTTGATCGGAAAAGGCATCCTGTATCACACTCAGGTACCCATTCCACGTATCGCCACCGTTGTAGGTCCCAATGTACCCCATCGCGACCTGGCCGGATCCCCCAGCGGCTATGACCGGGAAGCCAGTGCCATTGAGCCCTATCGGAGGCGCAATCATCAGCGGATTGCTCCATGTCTCCGCCTCGTCAGTTGAGTAGGAGTAGTAGGGCATGTTGTCGAGACCCATCCACATGGCGTGCACGTTGTCTTCTTCGTCGGCGAAGACCTGCGCCTCCTCGAAGTTCCAAGTCTCAGCGGTGCCTGAGGACTCGGTCGGAAGGGGGTGTTCGGTCCAGGAAATCCCCCCATCCACGCTCCGGTAGATCGAGTACCCCTCCCCACCATTACATCCCCTGTGACCTCTGTAGAAATTACCATTGTTCGATCCGACCATATGACCGGTCAAACCGCCACTCTCACAGTCTGATGGAGTTCCTGGGAGCTCCGGGCCCCATGTCAATCCACCATCGTTACTTGCCGAGCACACAGGATATGGGTAGTTCCCATTCACGCAGAAGACCCAGGTAGTCGGATGTGCGAGTGCTGGGAAGGGCGATGATGCGATGGTCTGGTGATCCTGTACTGACCACCCTGTTGCTACGGAGGGACCGAACCACGATCCACCATCATCATCAGACCACTCCACAGTCATGCCCAGAAGCGCATGCATGTCGAACTTCATTATTCGATCAGTCCATGGATCCACGTATACGTAGGGGTCGTTGCTGTTCGGGACTGGGGCCATGGCGTCATACACGTTGTCGCAAGAATACTCTTCCAAGCTTACCATATTGACCAGTCCGCTGCATTGGACGATGGCAGTGGAGCCTGCAGGTCCATTTCCATAACTGGACATGTACAGATTATCAGAGGAGGTCACACCGATGGTCGGCTCAAATGTTGTCATACCGATTCCATAGTAGGTCCCAACCGTACAGATGGGCGATGACATGTTCGCCGACCATGTCACGGATTCCGCGGGAGTCGCGTTGGCGAAATGATACCATGTGGTGTCTGATTCGCCACTTTCACAAGGATCTGTGAATGAGGGCCCCATCCCACTCTTTGCGTTGCTATCTGCAGATAGGCAGCCACTCAAACTACCCATCAATACGACAAATACCAGACCTGCCGCACTCAGACGCACGGTAATCCCACAACGCCGCCATTCAAGAGGTGTACGCTTTACAACCACTTGGAATCGAAGATCGGCTTGAACGTGTCAATAACGGAGGAAGATGGCTGCATCCATGACATGTCCAGGTCATTCTGGGCCGGTCGGGAATCCCAGTTTAGTACGGTTCCAAGATGTGTCCTTGCCCAGGAGATACTAGCAGCGGGGTGAACTCCTGCCGCCAACACTGCAAGGGGGTACGGTATGGATATCCTGGGCCATCTATGTTCAGGATACGCCTTTCTAAGGAGGGCTACGACATCCTTCATCCACATCGAGCCTGAGGTGACCAGGTATCTACCGCCGTCTTTGCCCATGTCCAGAGCCCGAACGTGAGATTCAGCCACGTCCCGAACATCTACTATGTTGATGTTCATCGGGATTATGGCTGGTATGCTCCTTCTTGCTAGCATCATCAAGATCGTCAGAGACCCCCTCAAATGGTAGCTGCTGAGTGGAGGGCCGAAAACCATGCAAGGGTGAATGGTCTTCAGCGTTCTGCCCTGATTAGAGCCTACATCAGTGTGCCATTTCCTGATTTCACGTTCGGCCAATACCTTCGCGAGGCCATATGGATTGTTTTCTATGGTCGCGTCTTCTGCCCAGACCTCCGAAGACAGAGTCGTGCCATTCTCCCACTTCATCGGTCTTATTGCCGCAGTGGAGGAGGTATGGATGATATTGCGGATGGAGGGGTGCAGCTCCAATGCTGATACCACGTTCATGGTTCCATCCACGCTAGGGCTCAGGATCTTCTCCTCTGGATTAGATGAACGAATCATCACCGTGGCAGCAGTATGTATCAGATCTGTGCAACCATCGAGCAGTGCGTTTACGTCACTCGAATCAAGAACATCCGTAGCCAACACCTCGAGTGAGCCGCCTTTCGCAATGGGCATCTTCTGCAAATGTTGAACCCGCTCTTCCGTGTGGGGCAATCGAACCCCAGCCCTAACTCGGAAGCCACGTTCCAACAGTACTCTGACAACATGACTACCGATGTACCCATTGGCACCTGTGACCGCTACCAACCTGTCCTGAGCCATGGCTGCTCCTGCGGGCCGGTTGCTTCAGAACCTTTCTAGGTCAGGTCCTCACTGAGCCTCTCCAGCAGCTCTTGGAGGTCCTCGTCCTCTGGGATGAGGGTTGATGCCTCCTGTGCCGCGAATAGGGCCGAATTCATCTGACCAAGCTCAAGATGGGCTCTCGCGAGATTGGTCCAAGCCACGCCCCTCTCCCCATACTTTTCTGAGTTGATCGCCCCGCGAAACCACTGAATCGAGAATCTTGGATCGCCTCTGTTGAGCATCGCCTCACCGATCTCATTCCAAGAGCCGCCGAATCTGGGGTCCGTCTCAATGGCCTTGCGCTGCCAAGCGAGGTAATCCATGTCATCCTCTCGGAAAGTCATTCCAAGGAAACTTGCAGCCTCGGAGGAGGGGGCCATGTCGAAAGAAGAACCATGATGCTCCGCTGCTAGGCCCCTGACACCCAACCTCTGGAGTACATGACCCATGCGAAAGAGATCCTCCGCGATGCATAATCGAGCGTCACCCTCTATCTCTGATGATTTGAATCCCGTTCCGAGTGAGTCCCACGTGGATTGGATTAGTTGCAATAGGATCAATGGGCCAAGCCTATCCCTGATAGGATCTCTGTTGGCTGCCCTCCATGCATCGTCAACCGTCCAGCCATCATCAGAAGTCTCAGTCTCTGGAGGGGGCAAGTCTTCATCCGAACATAGACACTCCACTATGGGCTCGGGAAGAAGGTCTACGTTCCAGATCGCCATTCTCTGAGCCATGAAGCCCCCATCGTTCCATCTTACAGACTGAAGCATTGTGCCAGAATCCTCGAGAACCGGCAATATCGCGCAACCTCCCCTTGCCATGGTTTCCATGATTGACATCGGGGCCTCAGATAAGCCTCCGGTGATCAATATCCTATCCCATCCTGCCGGAGGCCGGTCGTCCCTGTGGGATCCAACCAACCGCCACTCGATGTCGCACCCGAGGGCCTCAGCCGCCTGGTCAAGCCGAAGAGAAGCCCACCTGGATCGGAGCTCAGCCAACCTTTCTTCGATGGTCCCTACGACCCTGATCCTGCGTGCTCCCAATTGCATGGCTATCTCAGTCCACCAGTTACCTCGTGGCCCGATTATTAGGACATCATCCCCCTGACGGATGTCAAGTGCTTGAAGGACCTGAATAGTCTCGTAGAGACCCGGGAGCAATGACTGATGCACTGAGACGTCTTTCCACCATGGCATCCGCAGTGCGCTAGTCTCTATGTTGACGTTATCAATGTCCGAAGGAAGGGGCAGGGAGTGGTAGCCTCTTGACGATCTGAGTAGAGCGTCATGCAATGGTGCGGACCCAAGGACCCCCATTTCAGAGAACATCTCTACCATGCGAGTGTGGTTGGATAGCCTCGGCCACTGCCTAACAGTGGGCAATTCGCTGATACGCTCGGCACCCATGGACTCCCAGTCCTCGTCCATGGCCTAACAAAGACCGGTCAAGGCACTTGAATGAAACGCCTATTCGTTCGTAGGATTGGTCAATTAATCAACGAAGCAACTGATGGGACAACCAAACTGAAATCCAAGTCCGAGGACTTGGCATCATCTATGGTCGCTTCTCCAGAAAGCACCAACACCCCATGGACACCGGACGCCTGCGCCATCGCCATGTCGGTGTAGATTCTATCTCCGATCATAGCGCACTTTTCAGGTTGGAGACCCAACTCGTCCAAGACTCCTTTGATCATGCTGGCACTTGGCTTTCCACAGATCTTCGTGGGCCTAACTCCCGTTGTGGCTTCAAACAGGGCCAAGTAGGCCCCAACATCGGGGAGGTCCCCGCTTGGAGATGGACATACCATGTCAGGGTGACTCGCTACGAGTGGTACGCCTGAGTGGAGATGTCTTGAGGCGATACTCAATTTCTCGTAGTTCACCTCGGTGTCGTATCCCAACACAACCGCCTGTGGCGTCTGGCTCCCACAGGAAACCCCAGCAGACGTGAGCATGTTGTTCATCCCCTCGGTCCCCACTAGGTAGGTTTCAGTGATGTTCTGGGACTTGAGCCAGCGAAGCAGATCGTGAGTTGACAGAAGAACTTCCTCTTTGGAGGCCATGATGCCTAGGTGGTGTAGTTTCGTAAGGTACTGGGCTACGGACCGACTTGAGTTGTTGGAGAGGAAGAACCGCTTGATTCCTCGACCATCTAGACGACTCAGAAAATCTGAAGCCCCCTCAATCAAGTCTCCACCAAGGTAGATTGTCCCATCCAAATCGAGGAAAACAGCCTCTATATCCACCATCTCGGTTGTAAGGCCCACTGAAATACCCCCTCATGGCAAAACTATCGTTTTGAAGAGGAACCATTTACTGTACAGTTGACCCTGGGCCTCTTTGCTTGCGATCATCTCAGTCAGTATTTCCCCGATTCTCGGCTTCTTGGAGGCCCTCCGGACGAACCAGCTCATCAAACGCTTCCTCTTCACTAGCCCTTGAAGCCGGTATGAGTTGCTTAGTTCGTTCCCTAACTCCTCCCATAGAGACTCCATGTAGTGGGCGGCTTGATCTGCCGGAAAGCCGTTAGCGTGCTTCCCGCGATCGAAGAATTTCGCAGTCAACTTTGCTGAGACGAGGGCATTGCCAATGCCCTCGCCTGTGAATGGGTCTACCAAGCTGGCAGAGTCACCGACACACATGGCTCCCGCCATAGCCCCCCTCCTCGGTTGGAAGGAGGCAGGTTTCATTCTAGGCGATCCAAATGGCAATTGCCATCCCTTGCCAGTACCCTCGACCATCTGTGCATTCTTGAAACGATGGCTGAACCTAGGCGACTCAGATGTTATCCACTTCTGCATCTTTTTGAGAGAGGATCGCATACCCTTCTGCTTCCTTTGCTCGGAGATGACCATTCCAACACCCACATTCACGACGTTCTCGCTGACGGGGAAGATCCAGAAGTAACCCGGGTTGACCTCGTCGATGAAGTGGATCTCTATTGGGCCAGTGCCGCCGTCACAGCCACCAACGCCCGTCCAGTATTCTCTGTAGCCCCCACAGAAGTGTTCATCATCACGGAAGGGCTCATTGAATACGGATTGAGTGATTTTCTTCGATACCGGGCAATTGTACCCCGCGGCTCCAATCGTAAGTGGTGCCTTGAAACTCATGGTGTTGCCGTCTTTTTTTGGGCCGAGGTACCCAGTCACTCCCACTATCATAGGTCCATTGGGCCCGTCTTTGACATTGACCTCAGTCACGGAGAAGTTCTGAATAACGGCTCCTCCGTTCGCCAGAACAAGCTCCGTGGCTTGTTTGAACATCATGTAGTCAAACTGCATTCGAGGCAGGGCGTACCCTGCCTCCAGCCTGTTGAAACTCTCTTCTGGAAGCATGACACGAACTTCTGATCCATCTGACGATGAGAATACAATAGAGTCAACTCGAAAGTGCGGAGTTTGCTCAATCATCGACTTTACTCCCAACTCAGCAACGTGGGATAGTGATTTCCCACCGACAGCATCTCCACAAATCTTGTCTCTTGGCCACACCTCTTTCTCAAGGAGCAGCACTCTGGAGCCGGCCATCGAGTGATAACCTGCAGCAGCGGCACCACCCGGGCCACCACCCACCACTATGACGTCATAAGCCTCATCAGAAGCAGGAATAGGTCCGGATTCGATTGGATTGTTCCACTCCTGCATGATGACCCCTGCCAGTCCATAGAGGCGCCAGTCTTCAATATTGACCACCTACTTGATCACAGGGGGGCTGACATGCTGTTGCATGAATGACGCAATCCTCGTCTTACAGACAACCCTTCCCGGAACCATAAATCAGGCTTTGGTGGGTGATTGGTGCAATGAAATGATCCGTTTGGGACTCGCTGCGTGCTTGAAGGTAAACAAGGTAGACTCCATCTACCGATGGAATGGAGAGACCGTCTCAAACCCTGAATGGGCCATTCAAGTGAAAACCTCCTTGGCTTCTAAGTCGAATTTGGTGGAATGGCTTAAGGAAAATCATCCCAATGAGGTACCAGAGATAATTTGTTGGCAAGCCTCTGCTGAGCAGGAATATGGTCTATGGATCGGGGAACTAGACCCAGAATAAGCCATAATTTCTTTATTCAAAAATCCATCTTAATGAATGTGGATGTAGAATTTATAGGATTTATTTTTATTTTCTTTTGCTACATTTTTCTGAAGGATTACATTGAATCTATCGTATATTCTACCAGTGCCAGGCAAAAAGGAACAGACCAACAAGGCCACAACCAGAAACCAGAAATCAATACAAAATTTGGCCAATGTGAGGTCATTGATTGCGAGAGGACTGTGATGTTCAATAGCCGCTTCTGCCATGGACATGCAGAATACCATCATAATCCAAGCGAGTATTTGGCAACATTGAATGAAGGCCATGAAGCCCAACTACTGGGAGAAGATTCCGTGACCGGCACCGAGTGGTGGAATCAAGTAAGGGAATGACATGGCCGGCAAACGGATGGGCCGAGACATACCAACCACCTGGTGGAGCTCCACAGAAACGCATTCTATACGACCCAATGGGAGTACGTTGTCCATACTCGTCATTGGACTGTTCCTGTTTGGCTTGGGGGATGCTGTGATAATCAGCGCTGATTGGGGGGTCACGCCTTGGACTGTTCTCGCTGATGGCATTTCAGTCATGATGGGCACTAGCATCGGCACAGCCACCTTCTTCGTCAGCCTGGTAGTACTCCTTCTCTGGATACCCCTCAGAGAGAGGCCAGGAGTGGGAACCCTACTGAACGTGATAATCATCGCAGGGACCATCGAGATTTTCGAACCGCGGCTTGGCATCAGCCCTAATCCGATGGACTCACTACTACGGGTAGTCATTGGAACGGCACTCATCGCTGTAGGGAGCGCACTCTACCTAACTTGCAACCTTGGACCCGGCCCTCGTGATGGTTGGATGACAGGATTGCACAAAGCGACGGGCCAACCTATCGGGTTGGTTAGAGGGGCAATCGAGTCGAGCGTCCTCCTAATAGGTTGGTTGATGGGAGGAGACCTCTGGATCGGGACGGTTCTGTTCGCCCTGTTGATCGGACCTGCAGTAGCAATTTGTCTGAAAGTAACAAAAGCTGCAGCATCACAGGAGAGGCCCAACCTGAACGCCCATCAGTAATACCAAGGTCGCGAAGATCGTGATTAGGATATTGTCGTCTATGGGGCCGAATTCATACCTCTCGACAAAAGTGGCGACGCCCGCGGAAATCAAACCCCATAGAGGTATGGAGGGATCCCCCGCCATCCCCACGTACCACCCCATCGGTGCGCTGACAATGAACATGAAGACGTTCCCAATGGCGCTCTTCGATCTTTTCCGAATTACTGCGTTTCTTACAACCCCGGTCACCCCATCACCAAAGGCCATGAACAATGATGGAATGATGGCCAGCCAGGGATCTCCGACCAACCACCAGATCAAAGATATCGAGGTCCACCACATGAAGGCGAACTTCACATCATTCTGATTCATCTCCGTCTGAAACCAATACATTCGCTTTCCAGAGAGATGGCCTACCCATGTGAATACCATCAACAGACCGCCGCAGATGGCTGGATACCACAAGCTGGAAAACAGGATAGGGACAGACAGCGATCCAACTCCACCGGCCAGCATGTGGACGATCTTTCTGTTGTAGTAGACTGCTCTGATGTGCTCCACACCTCTGGCGATCATCATATCATAGGGGATCTTGGTCCCGAATAACACCGCCATGACATAGATGCCGATCCCCACTGCAGCCACTGGTTGCAAAGACGCCTCGATGGCTGCCATGAACCGGCCAAGATGAACTTGGATTAAATCACTCCCCAACGGATACTTCATTTTGATCACCGTATGTCGAGGGGCATGGTCGTCGACGCAGACAATGGTGAGTTCGCTACAAAAGCCGTCCATTCGGGAATGATAGAGATAGAAGGATCGGCTACGACGCCCATTTTTAGGACATCAACGTACAGATTGACAGACGAGAAGTATCAAGGCTGGGCAGAGGGACTACACCACACTGTTGTATACAGCAGGATCTCGAGCATCAACTCCGAGGTGGTCTCCGCAAAACTGGCAGCATTGGAAGGCGCGGAGGACGCCGAAGTATTCTCCAGTGGGATGGCAGCGATATCAACTACTCTGATGACACTACTGTCAAAGGGGGACCACATCATTGCAACACCCGACTGCTATGGTGGCACATACGGCCTACTCACTGAGATTCTCCCTAGATTGGGCATTGAGGTGACCATGGCAGACGTCAGAGATCCTGAGTCGTACCAGAACGCGGTTCAAGAGAACACCAAGGTCCTCTACGTGGAGACGATGACTAATCCAACACTCAAGGTCTGCGATCTGGGGGCCATGGCCGAGGTGGCCAAGAAGAACGGCCTAGTGTCTGTAGTTGACAACACGTTTGCATCACCTTGGTCTTGCCGGCCAATTGAATTGGGCTTTGATATCGTCCTTCACTCGGGGACCAAGTACCTCGGTGGACACGCCGACCTAACAGCCGGTTTCGCAGCTGGCAGGAAAGACCTTATCGAACAGATATTTCATCACAAAATATACTTCGGCGGGGCAGCAGACCCGCAGATGTGCTATCTCCTCGAAAGAGGAATGAGGACTCTTCACACCCGCATGCCAGTACATGCATCGAACTCAGCGGAGCTGGCAAAACGATTGTCTTCCCACGAAATGATTGAGAAGGTTATCCACACATCTCTGGAAGCCCATCCGGATTATGACATTGCTCAGAAGGTCATGCCAAAAGGCAGTGGAATGCTTGCCTTCATTATCAAGGGAGGAGACCAAGCTGCACTCAAATTCATGAAGTCACTCGACATCATTTTCGAAGCTACGAGCCTTGGTGGTGTCGAATCACTTGTCGAATGTCCATTCAACTCAAGCCACATGTTTGTCCCAGAGGAGGTTAGGCATGAAGCAGGGGTCGTACCGGGTTTTGTTAGAATGAGTATTGGTATCGAAGATGTCGAGGATCTCTGGAAGGATATTGACTCTGGATTGAACTCTGCTAAGAAAATGATGATTGAGATGACATGAGGAGATTATGGACCTTGAACTCCTCCTCGCATCGCTCGTATTCATAGTACCGATGTGTTTTACACCGGGACCCAATAATGTTCTCTGCGCTGCCCACGGATCAAGATTTGGGTTCCGAGCAACGCTTCCCCTGATATTTGGTATGGCTGTAGGATGGTCCTCATTGGGTTTATTGATTGGAGCCGCCACAGCCATAATTGAGAGATATGAAGCTGCATTTGAAGCGTTAGCTGTTTTGGGGGCGATATACATTGCATACCTGGGGGTTAATATTGCAATATCCGATACGTCCAAGGGCGCAGAAATCAATGGTTCACTGGGCATGAGGACCGGAGTGGTACTACAATTCGTGAATGGTAAAGCATGGATTCACTTCCTTGTCCTAATGACCACCTTTGGCGGCGTCTTCGGAGATGAATACCTCGGTAAGGTTGCTTTGGTGATGCTGAACCTACTATTTGGCCTCCCCGCAGTCATGACTTGGGCGGCATTTGGATATTATCTCAGCAAACTGTTTACGACAAAGCGGTCAGCGAGAACGTTGAACGGCTTCTTCGGCATTGCGCTGATAGGCGTCTCGATATGGATAGTAGCCTCATGAGAGCGCTTGCACCTCACTCAATCGAAACTCCACAAGCAGATGCGAGCGCGATCATCGCCGCCCTGTATTCTTGTTCGGACCCATCATCCGTGTTCAAAAGCGATATTCCAGCATCGTACAATGCCGAGAGGTAGGGAACCCAATCACCACCTTTGTCTCGACTTTCCTTGTCGAACCTCCAAGCATCAGACTCCGTTTTTTTGTGCACTACGAGCCATGCCCAGCCCATCGCTTGTAGGAGACCCTTCTGCTTCGACGTCGTAGACACCGTGGACGATATCCCCGACCTGAAGGACTCCCTGATCAAGTCGTCAGCGAAAGACAGAGGCTCTGGAAGATCCCCTTTGTTCCATGGTAAGAGCCTAAGCCTGTCTTCGACGCTCCTATCCTCCTTCATTTGCCTGAGGAAGGCTCCGAAACCCTGCTTCCTCCTCGATTGCTTCTCATGTATATCCTCAGCTTCCGAGCCCGAGACGCCGAACATCGAGCCTAAGAGTGAAATCCCATGTTCATCCCAAAGGGTCATCAGAACAGGATGACAAGCCGCCTCATCCACCCTGATCACCAGATCGTCGAGATTTTCCAAAGTCCCATTTTCTTTCACGTGGACCCCTCCCTCCAAGCCGTCCAATACCAAGCTCAAGGCCTCCCTCTCGAGGGCCGTCCCATCCAAACTTTGCAGGAATCCTGACCTGTCATCGTCAGCAAACCAGACATTTCGACTTAGGAACCCACTGGTTATGGAGGAGAGAACCCGCCTCCTGCAGACCTCTGCGATCAAATTATCGGATATTCTGGAAGACATCCATTCATTCAATGCGTCTTGGACATCCTCTAATCCCTTTTCTGGGAGGTCCAGGCCATCTGGCCATCCATCAGGCTTCCATTTCCACTCTGCCTCAGCAATAGCGGGTATTCTGGGAGGCAACATACCGAGCGCGATCGACGGTATGATCGCACCATCCTTGAGATTCAGGTCCTCTGAGGATATGCCTAACTCTGTCCCATCGTTGAATGATATGCTAATCCAGCCAGCTTTCGTGGCAAGCCCTGAGTCCAGCGCATCCTCTGGGAGCGACTTGCTGAAGTAGCCTGATTCACCTTTCTTCAAATCCAGCGGACACGAATCGAGTGACCACTCAACCCACTCTTTAGGGGCCTTGGCATCAGTACCCGTGTAAACAAAGCCACCCTCCCATGAGAAGAAATAGTGCCCAGCCTTGGCATGATCATCCCAGAGGAGAAGTCGCAATCGATGATTGTTGTGATTTTGAATCGCGGCTTGGTGCCCTTGTTTCCCATTTCCTCGTCGGAGATAGCTTGCATTACCGAACAATGGGTTCTTGAAAACGGACACTGTGCTCCAATCCTCCTCTGAAGCAGCCAGAAGAGAGCCAGCGAGTGCCCTAGAGACCGCATCCCCCCTTCGCTTGACCATTTTCTTCGATAGCCACCTCTTATTGTATCGCTTCGCCGAAACAACGTCTATCGATCGTAGGGTGTATGCCATGGGGTCCTTCCACGGCCTACCAAGTTCAGCGTCAATTGTGGGTAGGATCACCTCAGGGTTTTCCAGTAGCTTCTCTAAGTTCCTCTCCAACCTCTTCTGAATCTCCTTCGATGCTTGTTTTATTCCTCTGACCTTCACCCTCTGTTTCCTGTTCTTGTCCCCAGGGAACCTTACCTGTGCAGGTGGGCGGGCCATGACCTTCGGACTACCCTATTCCCCTTGATTCCCTCGGATAGACTTGAAGAACAACTTCAGATTCTGATTCCCTCAAAGGCTGCTCGTTCAATATCATCCATTTCAGCGGGCACTATCATGCAGTGGATCCGTCCTGACTGTATCCCAGCTATGTCGTCGAGACTACCGGAACAAAGTGACTGGTCAGGGGTTCCAAGGTCGCTTAGCAATATGCACTCCCTCTCCAGAAAGGATGTATCAAAGGGGGGGATGGGGGTATCGGTGCCGTCCATCTTCTCGTGCATTTTTACGAGTATCTCAACTGCTTGCCCGGGACTCATTGGAACAGGTTTTTTCACTCCCATTCCAGTGGGATCCAGATCTAGAAGTACTAGAGTGTGCAGATTGTTTGAGAGGTTGTTGAACAACAATTCTAAGGGGGATGTAGGCAAGTAATCCCCATACGAGTATGGCAGAGTAATTTGTCTACCGAAGCGATACGATTGCAATCCGCTGCGAGTCACGGCCAAACTTGTTGCGGAAATGCCTGGGATGACGAGTGTGGGGATACCACTGTCCTTTGCCCGCAACAACAGATCAATGTGGGTCGTAGCATGCATCGGATCGCCCACAACAAGCAAAGCCACTGTAGAGCGCTCAGCGAGATCAAGTAGTTTCGTGGGATTTTCAACATCCGGCCTCATTATCATGGTCCACTCTCCCAGGAACTCAGTTAGAAGACCCTCTTGATCTGATGGCAGAGTTGCGGTGTATCCTTCCAAGAATCGAAAATCTGCGTCCCTGGCCGTATCAATCGCATTCTTTGTCATCAACCCCAAGTCCCCAGGCCCCAAGCCTATCAGGATCAAACCAGAACCATGGAGTTTCACGTCCATGCTTGTCAGACACGCTCCCCCTTCAAGAAGTAGATCGAGAATACCCAGAGCCGTCATTGTGAAGGATGACCCACTAGCCCGGTACATGTGCACCCCCACCTCGTGGTACCCAACTCTGAGGTACAGAATACCATCGACATCCTCACCGCCGAGGGATGGATGGGGGAAAACTTGCGAATACATGCAAGCCCCGATAGAGAGACAAGGTTGATTCCACTTAGCATTCAGGCGCCACAGGCACTACCTCCGCCATTAGATGAGTTTCCCATAACCATCACTCTTGGTATCGTCGAGGATAGAAAGCGCCCCTCATGGCTTCAACTGCTCCGAGACATGATAGGAGAACCACTCGTGGAGAAGCACCGAAAATCCTGGCCATCTTCTCATGAATTAGTTGGTGACATGATGATTCTAAAAGTGGAGGAACCAGTCAGAGAATTCCAATCCCAGATTATCAGGTCGAAGATGGCGGCCAACCCCAATATCAGGCTCATTCTAGAGGATAGGGGCGTCAAAGGGGAACACAGAGTGAGGGATTTACACCCAATAGGCGTCAGAGAGAATGGCAAGGTTGCCCCAGTGCTTGAGGGCACCAAGTACCCAACAAAAGTAGTTACAAAGGAATCTGGCCACCAAATTGTCTGCGACCCGACCTTGGCCTACTATTCCACACGGCTTCAAACCGAGAGAATAACCACGGCAGTCGAAGCCAGAAAACTCTCTGAAACTATTGGCACTGGAATCAATGTTGCCGACCCGTTCTGTGGGGTGGGTCCAGCTCTGGCCCACTTAGTGAATACACATGGACTGGTCTCCTCAATTCTGGCATCTGATCTTAATCCTGAGGCGATCAAGCTACTCAATGAAAATCTGAGTAAGTGGATAGGAATGCCATCCGGCCCCGAGATTACCGGAATTAGAGAATGGAAGAAGGGGGTCTGGTCAGGTGTAGCGAATGCCTACGAGCTTCTAGAACTGGGTATTCCCATTGGATTTTGGAATTTATTAATTATAAATTTGCCACATAAATTCATAGATTTTCTTCCATTGCTTCTACCATTATTGGATTCTTCAAAGCCCTTTGTAGTACGTGGGAGGCTTGTGTGTGGAAATGGGGAAATCGAGGATGTTAGGAGTCTAATATCGGATTATTTCCCCAATGGCTCAGATATCGTTGTCGACCCTCGGAGTGAATATAGCCCAAACACCAAACTTTGTTCCGTGACAATAAGGACCTTCGCACCAATCGAATAAGGGCCCACAACAGATAACATCTAGCAGCTCATCAGATGACCATGATTAGACCCGACCCATCGATGTTCCAGAGTAAGATGGTCGATATCCAAATCCCAATGCCATGGTTTTATTCGATCCTATTCATAGCGACCTTAATCGGATATGTGGCTTTCTTGGCCATAGCAGCACCTTTACATGCTTCTTACTACATTTTTGAAAACAATTACTACCCTCGAGACAGGGGTTTAGCGACCCTTCTTGTCTTGCAGGTTTTGCTTTTTTTCGCACTGATATTCGTGGGTCAGAAGGCTGACACGACAACTCGTGAAAATATAAGGAAAATAAAGGAACAGGCTCCAACTAGAGATTCAAGAATAAGGATGGAGGCAGGTGGAGTCGAGCTCCAGAGTTTCTGGAGAGGCGCATATGTACACAGACCCTCCTCAGATGACCTTGGTTGGGTGTTTGACCCACCTCAAAAGGAGGATTGGAGGGCTTCGAAGAGCATTTTCCAAGCAGATGAGTCGGGCCTTATCAAGGAACACCCCTCGATCGTTGGAACCCCAACCCCACCAGACTTTACCACCAACGGCATCCTTGTGATAATGTCATGCCTGCCGTTGATTGGGATTGGACTGACGGTACCTCCAATGATCGAGGCGGAACCCAGAGTTGCATTCATCATTATCCCTATCCTCTTTCTGACATTTGCTATGGCATCTCACTTCGTCGGAGCCTCTGGAAGGGTGGCCATTGAACATGTGACGGAGAAGGTCAGATCAGTCGCAGTCGGCGACACTGAACTAGTTGGCCAGGTAAGGAACCTTGGAGAGATACCCACAGTTGTCGTAGACAGTGATCCTTCAAAATCAGCAGAGGACTTGTTGTTGTGGGAGTGGTTGTACGATGTTGAAATCGAGGAGGAATACAGGGATTCCAAAGGTAACCGACAAACTAGGAGGTACTGGAGAACAATCGACACCGATGCCGGAGGACTGCCTTTCGTGTTGCACGACGGTACCGGCGGCCTTGTTATCGAGGCTAACTCATTTTCTAGGAAATCACTCGGGCAGCCCATGATAACGTGGTCCTGTAGCCACGCTAGCTACTCCCAGCTAAGCTCCCTAAATCTCTGGAAGGCAGTGAGAACCTACGGATCAGGCACTGTGAAACAACACAGATGGCGACTGTGGGGACTCAGTCTCGGTGATCCATGTATGATACATGGTTCCGCTAAAACCATGCCGAACGAGCAAATAGAAAACTATGGGGTATCCAATACAGATCCGCCTTGTTCCAGGCTCGTAATGCTGGGGGAGGACTCTGAGGCAATGAAGGCGAAGATTTGGAGAGGTTCAGAATTGACCAATATAACCCTCGCCGAATCCTCGTTTGAGACCACAACGATTCCATTTGTGTTGATGCTAGCTGCAACCACTCTATCAACGATTTTTTACCTAGTAGGCTGACACTCGATTATATCCTTGGCCATCTGGGTTGTGATTATGCAAACACCAGATCAACCCACGGGTGAGGGACTTCTTTCGAGGCTTGGTCGTTTCTCTCATAACAAACGAGGACTTGTCACAGCGTTTTCATTGGCCACGTTGGCCCTTTCGGGGGTTCTGATCTCAGGGGGCAACGAGTTTGAGGACGGAAACCAACCCCCGTCGAGCATTGAGGCCGGGCGAGCGCTCCAATTGGTCAGCGAAGAGCTCCCGGTGACTTCGACCAACACGGTGACTTACATTTTCTCGAGCGAGAATTGGGATTGGTCTGAAGAGGAGTTTGAAAACGAACTCAACACGTCGTTGGAAGGACTCGAAGAGATTGGACTTGAGGTTCTGAGCATCTCCACAGCCTATGACGACCGTGAGAATCCTCTACACCTGGCCCAACATGTCTCTGAGGATGGCAAGCGAATCGCAGTTTTCGTACAATTCGGGGGGACGGATGAAGAGGTTGAAAGTGAGTTGAATAAGATAAAGCATAGCATTGATTCTGATGAACTGGAGGTGCTTGTGACTGGAAGTTTGGTTATTAGCCATGACTTCGACAGGCTACTGGAACAGGACCAAGTCAGAGCCGAGATAATTGGGCTCCCTCTGTCGTTCCTCATTCTACTGTTCGTCTTCGGGACCCTGTCTGCGGCTGCTCTGCCCATGGCAATTGTCGCCCTGATGCTCCCTCTCGCTATCGGCCTGTCCTTTTTCATTTCCAGCTACTTTTCAATGACTCAATACTCGACGAGCATGATCTCACTCATTGGCATTGCAGTATCCATCGACTACAGCCTATTTATGATTAGTCGATTCCGTGAAGAATTAGACGGCGGGGCCTCTACTGAAGACGCAATTGCAACTATGATGCATACCGCAGGTCGTGCTATACTCTATTCCGGAGCCACAGTCGCAGTAGGCCTCTGCAGCCTATTCTACTTCACAGAAACACACATGCCATCTATGGGCATGGGAGCCTTCCTAGCCGTCCTGGGGGCACTGATGTATTCCCTGACCTTACTTCCTGCCCTTCTTTCATATCTTGGGCCCAGAATTAACTCATTGAGGGTTCCAATACCCGGTGCTAATCGAAAGACTAGGTTCTGGGAGAAATTCTCTACCAAGGTCATGAAGAATCCAGTTCGATGGCTATTGCCGGCCATGGCCTTGCTACTGTTGCTTGGCTCCCCTTTCCTCAACGTGCAGTTGACCGCCGGGGGAGTTGAGGCGTTGCCACCAGATCTTGAATCTCGGCAGGCGCTAGAGATTCTAGAAGACGAGTTTCCCGCTTTCACGGCATCGGTTGTTCCATTGGTCATCGTGTTCGATGATGGACAAGATCCCTATTCTCAGGAGATTGCCAGTGAGATGGAGACAATTTGCGAAGGCATTCGAGAAATTCAGGGAGTGATCTCACTTGAACACCCCATCTGCAAACCAGGTCTATTCGTGACAGAGCTTGAAGAGTGGCCAGATAATGACAGGCTCCTATGGCAGACAACCGTTTCTCAAAACATCGCTATGATCGACGTTGCCACCATATTCGGGAGCGGAACCGACGAATCTGAGCAACTCATCAAGGACATTAGAACTCAGACGGAGGGCTCAACCCAAGAGATTCTCGTGGGCGGATGGTCCTCTTTCGAAGTGGATATGAAACAGCACCTCTCGGATAGGATACCATTTGTCCTCACATTCGTGTTGTTGTTGACCATGGTGCTGGTTTGGATGCAGGTAAGATCTGTCGTCGTGCCAGTAAAAGCCGTCCTGATGAACATCCTCTCGGTTTCTGCCTCCTTCGGGTTGATTGTGGTGGTTTTCCAAGAGGGACTCCTCTCAGACGCATTGAACTTCACCCCACAACCTCTCGATCTTATGGTTCCACCCCTCGTGTTTGGCATCGCTTTTGGCCTCTCGATGGACTACGAGGTGCTCATGCTCTCTAGGATACACGAGGCTTGGAATGAGACTGGGGACAATACGCTCGCAGTGTCAACTGGATTGCAAGCTTCTGGTAGTTTGATTACCGGGGCTGCGGCCATTATGATCGCCGTGTTCTCTGGTTTCATTTTCGCAGATGTGATGATTATCAAATCAATTGGGTTTGCTTTAGCGATCGCTGTCTTTGTGGATGCGACCATAGTGCGAGCAATTGTTGTGCCATCTGCGATGAGGCTTATGGGGAAAGCCAACTGGTGGTCTCCCAACTTTGGGAAAAAGGCCTGAGGCGGGATCCAATTTGGTTGAATGTCATACAACAACTTTAGCGAAACAGAATACAGGGCTTGGAACAATGAGAATATTCAACGCAGTCATAATCATCGTCATGGCTTCCTCAGTCGTTGCCGCTGATGCCTACACGATCTATGGCATTCTGAAATATCCAAACAACACTGCAGTCCAGTATGAGGAGATCTTCATAGATTGTGAGCCACACGCATATGACTGCGCGAAGTTCTCAGGAGAATCCACAATGAGCGACTTTGGAGGAGGATATCGGTTGGAGTTGGCATATGATGAGGGGGATGATGGAATAGAACTGATACTTTCGGTTAAAGGTGAGACTTTCAAACACAGGATCTCTGTAGACAATGCCTCTCAGATTGAAGGGGACTATTATTCCAACCTGAACCTCACATTGAACCAAGATCCACCCGCTTCTCCTTTGTCCGCGGGTATCGTGTGCGGGACTCTTTTCTTCATTCTCGTATTCGCTAACGTTGCCGTCAGGACTGGTAGACGCCTGATGACGCCAGAGGGGCGCCAGAGGTTCCAAGGCCGGTCACCAATGCCTGTCACCACGTGTAAAATCTGCAACGGAACTGTTCGTAGGCACCTCCTTGTCAGACACCTCATCGTAGAACACGGCATATCGCCTGAGGATGCAGGCGCATTGGCCGGCCTTCAATTCTCGGATGAGCGAATCGATGATTAGGTTCAATGGCTCAGGTTTCAACTGTTGAGTCACGAGGAAGGATATTTCACCCCTTCTCATGTCCTTGGATCGTGTCATTGCCCCGGCGAGCCATGGATGAGATGGGCCTGTCTGTCTGTTGCTTGATGTGCGATGCTCCTGATACTCCCGGGACGAGTAGGTGTAGGCAATGCATAAGCCGTCATTCTTCCGCACGCAAGGTGCTATTTTCAGATAGAGCTGAGACCGGCCTAGAGCAGTTAGCGAGGAGACTGGCATCAATGATCGCTGATCCTGCGAGATTCACCTCAGACTCCATTCATGGAGGTTGGATGTCCACCTATCATCAAGCTCTCCTCAAGCACCAGGGCACTAGGCAGGCGAATACCATGGAAGAGATCGAAGAAATATTCCAGCTACAGAGAAGAAAAGAAGCGGAAATAGGCCCTGCATCACTCTCCGACCGGAATCCTTGGTCAAAGAGGGCACCAGATGGTAATGAGATCAATGAAGCGTTGGAAAAACTGAGTTATTCGGGTCGGAGGGAGAACTCATGGTGGTCGGAGTTAGAGGAAGATATCGACTCCCTAGATGAGGGTGAGTCGGACTAGACGATCTTCAACTCTGCAACAAACCGATGAACAATCATTTGAAACAGGGCCCCTACCAGTTAAGACTCCATGACAGGCCGACGAGATCCCAGAGCCTGGTGGCTAGATGACGATATCATGGAACAATTTAGACGAAGAAAAAGTCAGGAACCAGGCTCCGATCGAGCTGGTTGGAAGAGAGAGAATAGTGGAGTCCGTGTGCTGCGGTCGAATCCGACAGGCATGCCATTCGGTAGAATTTTCGGAAGAGATCCCCAAATTTCAATTTCGACCGTACCCCGGAACGCGTCAATATGGCAATTCTCAGAAAAGGAAATCTCGGACCTTACCATTGCCACGGTTGCTTTCACTGCTGCTTTGGGGTTCATGTTCTCCAACGGTATAATCGGGGCGTTGAATAATCCAAACCAGTTCATTCTTGGCGCAATCAGATCGTTGCTAGCACTGGCACCAGCATTCGTCCTTCACGAGATAGCACACAAGTTCATGGCAAAGAGATACGGTTGTTGGGCTGAGTTCAGGGCAGACCCATCAGGACTCAGGTTCGGCCTCATCCTCTCTGCGTTGACGGGCATTGTTTTCATGGCACCAGGAGCGGTCATGGTCCTAGGGAGGACAACCACAGCCCAATTCGGCCGTATAGCTCTCGCTGGCCCAGTCACAAACATAGCACTCTGGCTCATAGGGGCTATTTTGATTGTGTCTGGCCATATTACAGGCATAAGGACGGACCTGACCGATATTCTGCTATTGACATGGGTTTGGGGCAATGGGATACTTGCCCTGTTCAACATGCTCCCCTTTGGTCCCCTTGATGGGAGAAAGATCAAGAGTTGGTCTGACACAGTCTTCTGGATATGGATCTCCATCTCCGCAGGTGCCGTGTACGCCAATCTCACAGTACTGCGTTCGCTACTTGCCTGAGGAAGCCTAATTCAGAGCGTTGTAAATTGGCTCCTCGTCGCAATGGAAGAACGTTAATACCGCCCACCAAGTGATCATATCAAGGCTGTTCACAATGTTCGATACGCCGCTGTTTTCCTCACCGTAGTTTTTGCCAGTTGTATCCATCCAGGCCTCCATCTCGTCAAGTGTGTCGCACACCTGGTGATAGCACCAGTAGCCATCCACCAAGCCCCCGAATCCTACCGTCACGGTCCCGAGGTTGTCTTGGAAGCTCGCATGATCGCTTCGGGCCGTGGTGTCCTCATAGACGATCACTTCAGGCCTGTCCATATCCAGCCAGACATCTGTCTTCCATGTGTCTGCTGAGTAATTTGTCCCTACCAAGGTTCCCAACTGGTCCTCTAATCCGAGCGCGTCGGAACCTATCCAGTTGGAAAGCCCCACCATCTCCGGCTGGTCGATCCGATCGTGGTTGGGACCTGGACCTATGTACACCCTGAGTGGCCATACTTCGCTATCCTTTGGATAACCATCCTCATCAATCTGGGGGTCTGGATCCCCGTGGGGGGCACCCCCGCCACCCGGCCAATTCACACCTGCCATGTCTAAGTTGATGTAATTCATTATGGTCACCTCTGGATTGTCCTCCTTGACATAGTACTCCGTCCAGTAATCAGAACCTCTTTTGCCTCCCTCTTCGCCAGACCAAAGGCAGAACACCATGGTTCTCCTTGTCTCGAAATCGGCCAATGCACCAGCCGCTTCCATAACCATGGCCGTTCCCGCGGAGTTGTCGTAAGCACCGGCACGAGTACCGTAAGATCTGAATCCTACGACGTGAGGGTCTAGCAGAACGGCGTTTACCGGTGGAGCAACATCGAAATGCGCACCAAAAACCATCCACTCATCAGGAGCGAATGAACCCCATTTGTAGGCGCAGATGTTGTAAGCCTCAGGATTCTGTGCTCCAGTGATGTCTGTGTACTCGTACCTATGGCCGATGACCTCCAGCCCAAAACTCTCCAACTCCCCAATTATGTATAGCGCAGCATCTTCGTAAGCCGGGTTGCCTTGTCCCGCCCACCTATCGAAATACCCAGCCTTGCCATCCACGGGATCCAGGGTATCCGTGGGATCTGATAATTCGAATAGCCGGTCATACACAATTTTCCCATTCATCATACCTGAGGAGTGCGCTCCTCCTTCGGCTATTGGAACTGTGGAGGATCTTTCTGCAGGGATGTACTTTATTGCAACGTTACCGGGCCTGACGGACGGCTTTGTCTCCACGCTGTCATACATCGAACCATTGAGTGGGACCCTGATTGCTCCAGAATCTCCTAGGTTGCGGCCTTGGGTCCTCTCGTACCATGATGACCATGACTCTGAGAGGTCTCTGACTGGCCAGTGACTTCGACCAAACTCGGCAATCAAAAGGTAGATTCCCTCGGTCCTCGGTGGGATCAGAACGTCCAAACTCAATGCATCGCCCTTTTCGATATCGACAACTGTGGAGTTCTGTACATAACCGGATGTTGGGTCAAGAACCAAATATGGAACGTAAACTGACAGACTGCTCGTGGCTGAGAGGTCCAATGTGTGGAAGGATCCCGATGCCACCATGTCGTTTCCGACGGCCAGATCCCCGGCATCCAGCTCCCCACTATCTCTCGAGAAACAGCCTGATATCGAGCCCGTGCACAGTACAAGGACTATGCCCAACGCAACTGCGGACTGCCCCCTCATGGGTTTTAGTACCACTACTATCGTTCAAAGATACCGTTTCCCACAAGCCATAGTCCTTGACATAAAAGACGGTGAATGACATTGCAGCATTTGTTGCCTATACCAAACTTAGCGGATATGCCCCTCGCTCAACCCGTAAATACGGAGAGACAAGTCAAGGACCCATCTGCTTGCATTATCGGCTCCATGTCGACGGAAGTGATGGAAAAACCTGAGTCAAGCAGTCTCTTTCGGGTCTCTGGGAACCCTGCTGCAATGATAATCTTGTCATCTGGATACCCCAATGTGTTCGCAGCATACGCTTCGTTGTGGGGCACTCCAATAAGGTCCTCAGCAAACATTGTGATGTCATCGGCACTGAGGTCTCTCTCTGAATAAACGAGGGTATCTGGTCTTGGTGATGAGCAAATTGTCGTCAGATGGAGTGTCGATTCTGGTACGTCGACGACCTCAATGTTGTAGCCATGGCTCTTGATGATCTTAGAAAGCGACTCTATCCCTTCAGAGTTAGTTCTCCTGGACCTCCCTACAAGGAAGGCATCATCCATGAAGACGATGTCCCCTCCGTCGACAGTCCCTCCGTCTAATCTTTGTATCTCCATTGTTTTAGCAAGGTGCTCTGTCACGCTCTCTACTTCCCCGATCCTACTGGGGTGTCCAGGTGCTAGGATGATGGCGCTATCGTCGATCACAACTGATGTGTCCTCGATGAAACAGCAATCAGGATACCCCTGAAGCTCGGGGAGAACCTCGACCTCTGTCCCATGTGCACGCAACGCGGCAACGTAGGATGCATGAGATCCAGTTGCCGCTACAAAATCCGGTGCACTCGTTCCAAAATAGGAAGATAGGGCGGCTTCGAAGTCCCTCGATACCTCGCGAACTATTGCCGAGCCTTTGACCCGGTTGTGACTACCACCCATGTTCTCCTTTCCTAGCCGGTGGGGTAGGAGTGTTAATTGTTCGGAATCCGGAAGGGTGTTCCCGAAATACAGCCATCATGCCGCTCAAGTGAAATTATGATAGAGTCGATTGCGCGTTTTGTATTATGGACGAGCTAGTCGAGAATGTGTACGAGGATGGCCAAAAAATCAGCCCATCACTCCCAGAGGGTGTCAAGAACTACCTCATTGACATTGATGGAACTGTGGGGGAGGATATACCGAATGAGGAGCCAGAGAGGATGGCCACAGCCGAGGCATTTCCTGACGCAATCAGAACTATCAACTCATGGTACGACCAAGGACACAGAATTTGCTTTTTTACCGCTAGGACGGAAGACCACAGAGAAGTCACAGAGCAATGGCTCTTGGAGAAGGGTTTCCGATACCACACCCTGTTGATGGGCAAACCCAGAGGGGGGAACTATCACTGGATCGACAACCATGTAGTACGAGCTACAAGGTACAGCGATAAATTCACTGATATGGTCAAGAAGAAGGTCGAAATTCAAGTATTTGACGAATAAAGAAGCCAAATCACTCATTATACCAAATGAGATGGAAGTCCCATGGGCAGCAGGAATTGTGCTGAGCCGACCTGCACGGCTGTGGAGTTTAGGGAGACCGGCTTTTGCCATCGTCATCAGGATCTAGTGGGTTCTCAGGTGCCGGCAAAGAACGACCAACCCCCACCCGTGATAGTGATCTCCAAGGGAATGGGGGCTGAGTCCACAAGTCTCGCTGGGGTTGCCTTGGCATTATTTGGAATCGGACTTGTCGCGATGCTCTTCGGAGATTTCGATATGGTCTGTTGTGGGGTGCTTTTCATATTCATAGGAGTAGTTTTGGGTTCCTATGAGGTATTATCGAGGATGTTCCGCCCTAGCCAACAAAGAATGGGATAGGCTACAACAGACTTGCCCTCAGTCCAACCCACTCATAGATTGAGCCGACCACACACCCACGGCATATGCTGCGATGGTTGCCAAAACACCAGCAAGGAGGGCCAATTCAAAACCCCAACCCCGCCTGATCATTATGGGTAGAACGATGAATAGCGAAACTGATGGGAGCACCAGCCACAGGATGGACTCAGCGAAATCAGCGACCTGGGCCGCGTCTCTAGTATCGTGGTAGAGCGCCGTCATTGCCAGAATGCTGGTCAGCGGCAGGGAGACGACTAGCGCCCCGAAGACTGCGGACCTCTTTGCTATCTCACTCGCTGCTACGACTATGCTTCCAGCTAGTAGGCCCTTGCCGATCAGTTGTGCTATTGACATATCGGGGCCATGCCCCCGTGTGCCCCTGAACCTATCGGCTTCTCAGGCGTCTCTCTTTCTGCCGATGAAAGCAGCGCCCAATAGGCCGATCATAGCTAGGAAGGCCCCGAATCCAGGTACCTCCTGACCGATGAGAGCCGAGTCCGCCGAGTATTCCTCAGCCCACATGTCATAGGGCTGAATCTCATATTCTCCAACTGGGCCGCTGACGATCGAGATATCGCCGCTAGATACCATGCCGTCCTCATCGCTGTCCACATAGTCGACCACGATGCCGTCGATCTCGCCGCCGCTCAGCGGGAACGCCATGACGACCGTGCACTCGTCCCATACAGGTTCTGAGTCATCGTCCGTGTCGTCCATATCGTCTTCAGCGCAGTCCAACACCCTGAGTTCGAAGTCGGTTATCGGCGCGTTGAGCACTTGACCTACAACATGCGCATGCATGACAATAGGGAAGTCGTAGTCTTCGAATTCCTCTTCGCAATCGTAGTGGACGATACCGTTTTCATCCTCCCAGATGCAAATCTCTTCATCATCTTGATCGGTTGCATAGTAATTGTCGTTATCGGCTGAGTGCTCGTGGTCGGGGTCCTGTCCGGGACCATCCGTGCAGAACCAATCCTCATCGTGGTTCTCACAGTAGTACCACCAGTTATCCCACTCTGCCCTTTTGCAGGACCACCTGTCTTCGCCGTAGTCTGAGTTGCCCTCCCACTCACAGTGCCCACCAGGGTAAAGCTCCCAATTGGTGTCATCCACCCAGGATGGATCCTCCTCCGAGGCATTGCTTTCGTTGTAGTTGACGTTGTCTGCTGAGTGCTCGTGGCCCGCGTCTTGCCCGTAGTCATCTGTGCAGAACCAATCCTCGTCGTGGTGCTCACAGTACCACCACCAGTTATCCCAGTCTGAATGGGCTATCTCCTCCATACAGGACCACCTGTCTTCGCCGTCGTCTGGGTTGCCCTCCCACTCACAGTGCCCATCAAAGTACGACTCCCAATGGTACATCCACCAATCGAGACCATCCTCTTCATCCTCGTTGATGTCAATGTCATAGTAGGCGCATTCCCACGAACCGTAGGAAATCTCCTCGCAGTAGACTTCAGTCTCACACCCATTTTCCGACTGTTCACAATCCTGAAGCTCCTCAATCTGAGTCACCGACAGATCATCCAGGTCTTCCATCCAGCAGAGATACCCATCTTCCATGTATCCATCCTCTCCCACGTATTCATCCCATTCACAAAAGTCCCAATGCGCCTCGTAGTAGTGCTCATCCCTGTCATCAACGAAAGACTCGTCGGAACCGTCATCGCAGTCCCACCATCCATCCATTACAGACAAGACATCCACCAGATCTCCATTATCGCAGACCATCATGGTCTCTACCTCGACGAAGATCGGAGTCGCAGTCCTGTCCAGCGTGTAGTCTATCTCGGGTATCGATACCATCTCGCTAGTGAGGTATGAGAAGGACACCGATACGACGATCTCCCCGTCGTCCATCCCCATTTCGTAGGAGTGGAAGCTCCCGTCCCCATGTAGGCGTATCGTCGTCGACATGTCCCCTGCTTCGTCCATGGTCTGCATGACCATCGTTTGAATTCCAGTTTCCTCGTCATTAGTTATCGATATGCTCGAGCCCTCTGGCACCTGGCCGTCCATCGAAGACTCGCGATCAAAGCACAGTTCTTCGATATCGACATTACTCATGTCCGAATCGAAGACTTCGAACTCATACTCATCGAGCTTTTCATCATCGTTATCGTCAGCGTCGAAAAAGACGGGACTGGCAGCATCGATTATACAATCTGCCACTTCGCTAGGCACAGAAGACTCGTCGTTGAGCAATGTTTCTATCTCCTCCAATTCCACGAAACCGTCTTGATTTGTGTCAATCGAGTCGAAATCAGCCTCTTCATCTCCGCAATCATCGGAATTGCATCCATCATCATCTCGGTCATGATCCTCGTCATGATCACGATCCTCGTCATGGTCACGATCCTCGTCATGGTCAGGATCATCACCAAAAGAGGGAATGCCTCCAGTCATGGCCAAGTCCTCCATGCCCATCATACCTCTCATGCCCATAGAGGCGGCTCTGAGGGACTCCTCCAGATCGGGGGACATGTCCCTGCTGATCGAGCTTGATGTCCCTGCCTCCTCACCCGCCAGTGGGCCTCCAACGCTCGTTGTCACCATGATATCGGTGCCGCTCCAGACCACCTCAGTGTCGATGCTGACCATGTCCATGTATGATGTCATACTTCTATTGTACATCGACTGAGACTCCAGATCCACCATGATCACAGATAACATTTCGAGTGACACGCTCATCCCGGAATCGGGGTCAACGCCGTCTAGCTCAATGCCATACTGGACCCCGGAGACGCCGCTATCCGAATCAAGGAGGTAGTCAGTGGGATCGGCTGCCATGGCATCCCCCAGAGCGGCTATAAATGTGGCCTCGTTCTCTAGAAAAAGGCACAGGTCATCCGAGACTGTCGTGGCGTTCGGATTGAAGTTCTCGGCGTTCTCGTCCGAGCAGCCTATTATCTCGGTGATCTCTTCCAAACCTTCGATACAGCCGGCCATGGAAGAGACGATCATCAAGAAAGCAGTCGATAGGGCAGTCACACTTCGCATGTACTTCCCAACGTCCAAAACCAAATAAAATCATGGCCGAAACGGGCACGCTCCAGCGATTATCTAAGGTTGAATGGTGCAGAGGACAGGATTCGAACCTGCGAAGCACTACGCACTGGGACCTCATCCCAGCCCCTTTGACCGCTCGGGTACCTCTGCCTAGCGCTTCCGAACCCAACATTGTATTTCACGGTGGCGAATCACGCATTTTGAATTCTGATCCAATCCCCTACTTCCAAGACACCCGGTTCAATTACTCTGGCGACCCACCTGGACCATCCTTTTTTCTTGGCGTGGTCGATACGGGAGAACCTCCCTTCAATGAACGACCCACTTATCTTCCCACAAGGGGCGCACGGCTCGCTTAGTTCCAGAAGAACCGGTCCTGCTTGGAGTCGAGTACCTACATTCAGAACGTCCCAAGGAATCCCCTCTACTGTCAAATTCTCACCACTCGATCCGATTTCGATAGGGTGCCCCTCTTTCTGCAGGCTGATAATTCTCTCGTGGGAGAACAGGCTCACGGCCCTTCCTAGGTCCATGCCTCGTTTGTTTGCTCGGTACCAGTTGTAATCTCCTTCTATGCCCTCCATTTTGATGGTGGCCCTCGGAACCGGCAACTTGGGAACACCTCCCTCCGGACTCAAGTTGATGGATATCACGGTACCGCTCACGTTATACTTCTCGGCTCTAATTCGATAATTAGGTTACCCAGTATTAGGGACCCAGCTCCAATGAACAGCCAGAACGTTGGATCACCCTCTAAACCCAAACCCAAGCTAATGACTGCAGCCCACACTGGCTCAAACGCATAGACCAACGCCGCCCTGACTGGGGAGACCTCCTTTTGGTACTTCATTAGTAATGCCAGGGCAGTGAAAGAACCGAAGAAGCCGCACAGAGATAGCGGTATTAGGTAGTCAAAATGGACCAACAAGGCAAGAGAATTCCCAAGCGGGCTGTCGCCCTCGTACCCCATGGGGTCGATTAGGAGAATCAAGAAGGCAAGCAACATCACTGTCACCATCATTGTTCCCGTCGATTGTATTGGGTCTACGACTCTGGTTACGCTGTCGGTGACGATTATGTGCAGGGCGAAGAGGAACCCACTCAATACGGTGAGCCACTCCCCCACTCCGAACTCCACCCGCGGAGGCCCCGATATCCATCCAGCCCCGAAAGTAGCGAGTAAAACCCCAAGTAGCATGAATGTTGTGAAACGCTGCCTACCGATGGCAACGCCAATGATTGCAGTGAATACGACATAGAGGCTCGTTAGGAAGGCGGAGACCGCAGGAGTGATGTTGGTTAACCCCACCATCTGGATTAGAAATCCTAGAATCAGAATCAATCCAAGAGAGAAACCCCCCCTCCAGACCTCAGGGTCGTTGAAGCCTGAACGGGAGGATCGTAGTAGGACTATTGTGAATAAGGAGCCGATGAGAAACCTAAACGCAACAAAGTGCATGGCTACCCAGCGTCCATCAACACCAATCAGGTGTGAATCAGCAGCGTCCAAGGCCTGTTTCATCCAAATGAATGTCATGCCCCAGATGAATGCCACAGAGAACAGTATCAATGTGGCGCGCTGACTATCCCTCACAACTGTTCCGAACAGGGCGTTGTCATTATACTACCCTATTGTAAGTTACCAATCCGTTAAGTTGGATTGCCAACTCTCAACAGCATCTATTTCGTCATCCCATCCACCCATCAGATGGAGATCCGCTACTGCCCTTGCTGCAGAATCAAGAGCAGCCCCCATCGTTCCCAATGGCGTTCCGAAAGCATCGCCAATGAAAGCAATACGACCATGATGAATGACCCTAGCTGGCCCAGAGGTAGGCCGACCGTACCTCCAGAAGTGCGATGACCATCCCACTGGGTTAAGTCCGGCCTTTTCAGGAATAAAAGAAGCCATTTCCTCCTTGGTCTTGTTGATGTGTTCCTCCGAGGAGCTTGGATCTAACCTGAGTTCTATGGTGCCTTTGCCGACGTTACGAATTGACCACCCCTCTGGCAGCGGGTCAAGCTCCGCGTGACCTGGGCCCCAAGCAACCCAGTAAGGAGCGCTCTCACCCGAGAACACCCTTTCTTCGAGCAGCCCCATCGCCTGTTCGATCGGGACGGCAACAATCAACCTTGAGTGATTGAACTGAACCTCTTGACCATCTGATGACCCCCACAACTGAACCCGTTGTTCATTTTCCTTGACTCCCACTATTCGGGTCTTGTAGTTCACCTCTAGGTCTTTCGAGAGACCATCTAGGAAATTCCTGAATGGTTCCGAAGAATTACCCAGATCCCACTGGAATCTATCCATCCAATTCCTCGAGCCATCCATGTTGATTGATCCGATACTGAAGATCGAACCATCGTCAGTCTGTCTATAGGCCAATCTCCCACTTGGCCTCCATCCCTTGTCGTAGATAGAGACTTTGTGGCCCAGCCTAGTCAGGATCTGGCCTGCAAACATTCCAGACAAACCGGATCCTACGATTCCTATGTCCATCACTCCTCCATTGGTTGGCGTCCCCACCCAATCCCTGTACCGCCTCATGTCAAGCCTCGAGGCATGTCCTTCTGTGCTACGTCGCCTGACCCTTCCCATGTGGTCGGACGGAGGATCGAATGGCCTGTCAAAGAGCCCATAGCACCACATAACCCCGGCAATCGAGTTAGGGTCTCTCCCATCGAGTGCATATCTGTCATTCAGCGATTGAGTGAAATCCATCGCGGAATTTGGGTCCTGTATCCATCTAGCAACCCCCTTTCCCCAAGTCATCCTCACATTGTTGTGCATCACACCGTGGCGCACCAGGCCCATCTGAGCGGAATCCCACAGGGAATCCCCCGTGTCGCCTACCTCCAGGTCACACTCTTTCTTCGTGACCGTAGGCTCGATTCTTTCCCGCCAAGAAATGCGAGCCCATTCCGGCAGAGAACTCCAATCTCGCGGAGATTGCAACTCATGACAGTGATGGTATGCTTGTTCCCTAAATATGAGCATCTCGTCTAGGAACTTATCAGCGCCCTTTCCCCCAGTGTCAATGGCCTCTCTCACTACTTTCGTAGCCGCGATCATGCCATAGTGAAGCCAGGGGGAGATGCCGCTCACTCCATCACGGTTGGATGCGTCATTTCGCGTCCTATGATACCTTTTCAGGCCGTTCTCAACATAATTTTCCCACTTCTTTTTAGCGAATTTAGTTCCACCACATAAGTCCGTCACCGGCATGATCGTCGGATCGATATCACATTGGGATAGCAATTGCACGCCCCCATCCCTTTCCAGCTCCTCATGGGCCGAAACGGGTGCAAAGGGAAGATCATAGAGTTCAGGCATCCTTATGATTGGCGAATCACAAACCGGCCAACTTACCCCCTTCCTCGCATTCATCATCCGCTTCGTGGAATTTTTGAATTTGAACGGTCGATCGATTGAACGACCGAAAACCTGCCTTGGCAGAACGCAGTGAGCGTCGACTTCGATCAAGGTGCGCATTCTAGAGATACTATCAGACCAATCCGACAATGGATCAAGGTCAACAAGGTCAGTCACTATGACTGCGGCATGTTCCGAGAGCAGCTTCAATGCTGGTTGTCTGTGACCATCTCTCGAGACATGCAAAAGGTAGTCTACGCCTATGTCCGCCGCTTCCTGCTCGAGATCTCTTGCGCCTTCCAGTAAGAACTTGTGGTGCCGATAGGATGCGTGGGTATACCTCTCGTCTATCCCATGGTATACTAACAAGGGCAGCCCCATTTGGTTTGCAATGAGTCTTGCGACATCGAATGTGGGATTTTCCTCGAATCTTAGTGCTGCTCGAATCCAATGAAGAACGAATTTGGGGTCTTCGCAGCTGGGCCCAGTTCGTTGGGAACATCTCTCCAGTAGGTGATCCGACAAGGACTCCATCATTGCTATTATGACAACATCACACGATATGAATTAACGTTCCAGTTCCTAAATAGATCCGACTAGTAGAGGGGAGACGCTCAATAAGAAGGCGCCTCTCGCATAATTATGGTCAATCTTGCACGACCGGTGATGGGCGGTCTTTATGATACGCTTTCTGGGGCTTTCGGCAATCAGATCGCATGGCTGGTGGGTCACACGGTCATAATCGCCGTCGGGTTTGGCTTGGTCACCCTTGCTAGGAATTGGTCCCAAATAGCAGATGGAGCAAAACTCGAAAAGAGGCATTCTGTTGACATCCTCCTGTTTACCATAGTCACAGGGTTCCAAATTCAAATTTATTCTGGCGACCTAGGCTGGCCTCTATTCTCATCAATCCTCATTGCTTCAACATTCACAATCTCCCTTGGCTGGTGCGTTAAGGTGCTGAATTAGGGGAATCGTGAAGGAATACGTTGGATGTGTAAAGAATGGCAGCGTTTGGAGACCATCCATCACTTCCTAAGGAACTGGGTGAGATCTTGGAAGACGAAACCACTTCCACGGTTTTCCTAAAAGCAGATTGTCCCCCTCGGGCCAAGAGAGGACATATTAGCGAACTGAAACTTGAGGACATTGGAAAAAAACCGTGGACAAAGGCGATGGTCAGTGAATTATCAGACCAGATGTCAGTATTGGTCGAGCAACATTCGGAGAGATCTGATTGTTTCGTGGAGATAGAACGGGAGGGCTGCAGGATCCTACAGGTGGGAGACCTGAGAGTGACTTGCGCATGGCCTCCTTTCTCTGATGCATGGGAAATTACCGTTGTACGCCCCGTGGCCTATCTCTCGCTTTCGGATTACGATATAGATCCTGAATTGAAGCGAAGGCTATCCGACCATCATAGAGGAGTGTTCGTGGTTGGAAAACCCGGCTCAGGAAAAACCACCTTCGCTCAAGCCATTGCAGCATATCTCGACGAAGAAGTTGGGGCGATGGTCAAAACCATGGAAGCTCCAAGAGACCTACAACTACCTGAAAGAGTCACTCAATATGCTCCTTTAGAGGGCGATTTAGAGAAGACGGCAGAGGTCATTTTCCTGGTTAGACCAGATTTTGTTATCTTCGACGAAGTCCGACGATCCAGAGATTTCGAAATTTTTGGGGACGTCAGGCTCGCAGGAGTAGGTTTGCTAGGGGTCACTCACGCAAACAGCGCTTTGGAGGCTATCCAGAGGCTTGTGGGCAAAGTCGAACTCGGATTGATCTCCCAAGTGTTAGACACGGTTATCCACATAGAGAAAGGTAAGGTGAACGAGATATTGGAACTGAAAATGGTTGTTCGCGCCCCAACCGGAATGGAGTCCGACCTATCTCGACCTGTGATAGAAATCAGAAGGTTTCCCAGCGGAGAGTTAACCCATGAAATGTTCGCCTTCGGCAGTGAGATCGCTGTGGTGCCTGTCAGTGGAGAAGGTGGGGCTACAAGCCCAGCAATGATCATGGCTGCGGATGAGCTGAAGAGGCAAGTCATCCGGCAAACTGGAATATCCGTGGCACATGCCAAGTTCCTTACAGAATCCTCTGCAGAAATCTATGTCGACCAATCCGCCGTCGGGGCAATGGTGGGACCCGGTGGCGAAAACATCAGAAGACTAGAGAGGCAAATCAGCATAAAGTTGGACGTCAAATCAGTACGAGAGTTGCCCCGTAACCAAAGAAAACGGATAGATGAAGGACTCAACACAAATTTCAATGAAGATGATTGGAGGTCGAGATCTGGGCGCGAATGGTCCAGAGACGATCGTAGTGGGAGTCAGAAGGCGAGAAGGAGAAGAGGCCGAAAGGGCCGTCGTTAGACGGAGCCGGCATTCGAGATTTCACTAGGAGGGGTTTCTTTTTGTCGGAAGCAAACAAATCAAGCCCAGTCAGGATCGTCAAGGAACAGACCAAGACCACGAGCGGAACACAAGTGCAGGAGAAAATGATAGAAGCAGCCAGGGTGTTCTCAGACATTCTTCGACCGACCTATGGTCCGAGGGGACTCGACAAGATGCTCTACAAAACTGATGGTAGCAGAGCCATAACGAACGATGGCGCAAGGATCGTTTCTGAGTTATTAGTAAAACACCCAGCTGCAAAAATGATGGTCTCAATGGGCGAGACTCAAGAAGAGGTCAGTGGAGACGGCGTCACTGGCACCCTCCTTGTTTGCGGATCACTATTGGAGGAGGCCTCACGGTTGTTGTCTCGAGGATTTCACCCACTTACGATAGTACAGGGATATAGAAACTCACTCGAGATCTCCAAGAGAACCATAGAAAACAGGTCAAGGCCAGTAAGGAGTGGTGATATGGAAAGGGTGGCATACACGGCTATGACCGGAAAGAGCGCCAATCCAGATCACTTTGCACCCCTACTGGTGAGTTCATTCGAGATTTTGAGAGGTGCCGACCGGGATATTTCAACTGAAAGTTTCGGAATGATCAAGACAGGAGTGGGAACCCAGGAGCGATCGAGGTTGATTATGGGCTTCCAGCTCAGGAAGAGAGTTCCCTCGGAAGGTGCCCCAAACAATCTTGAGAATCCAAATGTGCTGGTAATTAGAGGAGACATAAAAATTAGGAAAATGACCAGAACGGCGGAAGTTAGAGTAAGCAATTCCGATGAATTGGACTCATTCATTGAGGCAGAAAAGGAGAGAAAAATGAAGATCTCAGACAAAATAACGAACACATCAGCCAATTTTGTGGTGTGCGGGGGAGAGATTGATCGCGATATACTCTATGAATTATCTAGATCAGGTGTTTTGGCCATTCAAGGACTCGACTCATCAGAGATAGAACAGGTGGCCCTATGCACCAATTCCGTGGTAGTCGACTCCATCATGGATATCCATCAAACAATGATCGGCACTGCGGGGACCGTCAATTGGACAAGGAGGCCATCATCCGATCAGGTGGAGGATATCATTGAGATCGATGATTGCCCCTCCCCGGGATTGGTCTCGTTTCTAATCGGTGGAAGCTCAGACGCTTCCGCGGAGGAGACGATTCGAAGCCTACACGATGCGATTCGATCGATGTTGGTTTGTGAGCAGGACCCACGAGTCGTCACGGGTGCAGGCTCAATTTATGCTCGAATAGCAAATGACATCAGGAATGCAAGTCTATTGGAAGCTGGTAGGGAGAGGTTGGCAATGGAGGCTTATGCCAGAGCCCTTGAAACGATACCCTTTGTGTTGGCCTCAAACGCTGGCAGAGAAGGCCTGGACGCAGTGCTGGAACTTAGAACAAAGTCCAGGGATGAGACTACGATTGATCACGGGATTTCCGTGGATGGACATATTTCCGCCATGGAGGGTGTTTTGCACCCCGCCTCTAGCCTGATTTCAAGCCTAGAGGCGGCAGTCGAGACGACCGTGGCCATGATGAGAATCGATCAAGTGGTTAGCGCCAGAGGAGACTAGCCTCCCCAATGGTCATTGACCTAGTCGGACGAGTAGCATCATGAAGAACAAGACTGCGCTGATCAGCGTCTATCGAAAAGAAGGGGTTGTAGACTTTGCAAGAGCGATATCAGACATGGGTTGGAACCTTATCTCAACCGGGGGCACATCACGCGAGCTGAAGAGCGCCGGACTTGAGGTCAAAGACGTCTCCGAAGTCACTGGGCACCCAGAGTGTTTTGATGGTCGTGTCAAAACACTACATCCTGCCATCCATTCAGGATTGTTGTCCAGAAGAGCAAATAAAGATGATCAAGAGACCCTCAATGAGCTAGGATATCAGACCATTGACCTCGTTTGCGTAAATCTCTACCCCTTCGAGGAGACTGCTGCGATAGAACCGCCCGTCGACGATCCCACATTGATAGAGATGATTGACATAGGCGGACCTACGATGATACGCTCCGCAGCAAAGAATCATGATGATGTAATCGTCGTGACCTCTCCAAATCAATATGATGAGGTTCTGGCCGCGCTGAGTGAAGCGAAAGGGGAACCAACAAAGATCGACCCTGAACTAAGAAAAAAACTGGCATTGGAGGCCTTTCAAGCGACTTCTGCGTATGATTCCGGAGTTTCAAATGAACTTGACTCACGTTTCATCGGTGAGATCATCCCCACACAGATTCACATTTCCACTGGAAATGGAGTCGGGTTGAGGTATGGGGAAAATCCACATCAATTGGCTGCATTTTACCCCGACTCGCACTCTCAGAATAGTTTAGCGGCTGCTGAGCAACTCGGGGGCAAACCGCTATCATACAACAACTACCTGGACCTAGATTCAGCACTGAGGTTGGTGACTACGCTAATGTTGCCTGAGTTCAAGGGAATGGATGCCTGTGTGATAATCAAACACACAAACCCATGTGGGGCTTCGATTGACGCAACTCAAGATGGTGCATGGGCGAATGCGCTGCTTAGCGATCCAGAGAGTGCGTTTGGATGCGTCATCGCCTTCAACAAAAAAGTAACGAAAACTACTGCAGAGGCGATAGGTGACCACTTTTTTGAGTGTCTGATAGCCCCTGATTACGATAAAGAGGCCATCGAAATCCTCTCAATCAAAAAGAATCGTAGGATGCTGAGCCTACCAACGATGGCTCCGCGACAACCGTCAATCAAGATGAAACAGATAGAAGGAGGGTGGCTTGCTCAGACACAAGGACCTCCGATGATTGATTGGAATTCGATAGAAAGTGTCACGAAAAAGAAATTCACAGAATCAGATATCATGCTGGCAAAATTCGGAACTTCGGTCATTTCAGATGTCAAATCTAATGCTATATTACTCGTTTCGACCACAGATACTGGCTTCGCGACGGTCGGAGTCGGACCTGGACAAACAAGTCGGGTTGAGGCGGTCAGGATCGCAGCGAGGAGAGCCGGAGATAGGGCGAAGGGCTGCATGATGATATCTGATGCATTTTTCCCATTCAGGGATGGAATAGACACTGCGAACGAAATAGGCGTTGAATCCGTCGTCCAACCCGGTGGATCAATGAGAGATTCAGACTCTATCTTGGCGGCCGATGAACACGATATGTCGATGATTTTTACAAACAGAAGACTTTTCTTGCACTAGTGGTAAAATGTCTGAGAATATTTTCAACAGCGAGTTTTTGCTTGCAGGAACGAACAAGGTTGTACGCAACAGAAGCGTACTTGCGGCATTGACCAATAAGCAGAGCAATGATGATGGCAGTTTGACGGAGGAGGAGGTCAAATGGCTAGAGAGGCGTGCCCAAGATGGCTTTGGGATAATCACAACGGCAGCTGCATTCGTGCATCTCAATGGAAAGTCATGGAATGGAGAACTAGGCGTTCATTCTGACGAAATGCTACCTGGTTTGACAGACCTCGCAAGCCGAATAAACTCTCATGGAGCAATTAGCCTAGTTCAGATTTTCCATGGGGGGATGAGAGCCCCCACTGAAATAACCGGTAGGACACCGATTTCAAGCAGCAGGAATAGAACTAAGCAATCATCAACGAACTTTTCAAGGGCCATGCCGGAAACACAAATACGAGAAGCAATCCAATGGTACGTTGATGCTGCCATTAGATGCCACAAAGCTGGATTTGATGGGGTGGAAATTCATGGAGCCCATGGTTATCTGATAACACAATTCCTTGGTAAGAAAACAAACAGAAGGTTGGATGAGTGGGGAGGTACACTTCGGAACAGGTCAAGATTCCTCATTGAAATTGTGAGGAGGATTAGGGAAGCCACTCCCCGAGACTTCGTAGTGGCAGTTAGAATATCTCCTGAATATCCATCCTGTGGCGTGACGATCGATGAGAGTATCGAAGTTTCCAAATTATTACTGAAAGAAGATATCGACATCTTACATTTATCCTGTTGGGACATAAAAAACAAGACTCAATATAAAAATGAACAGTTACCGATCACCGAGATTTTCTCAAGGCAATTTGGGGAGAAACTCACTCTGATTACTACTGGATCCATATGGGATGAAGGCGATGTGCACGAGGCATTCAATCAAGGTGCAGATTTGATCGGGGTCGGACGAGCGGGCATAGCACACCCTGATTGGCCTAGACGAGTTTTCAGTGCTGACAATCGACGGCCTCCATTCACGAAACTTCATTTGTCCAAAGCCGATTTGAGCCCTAAATTCATAGATTACATGCGATTATGGGAAGGATTCGTAGATGGATGAGTCACAAGGTCACATCTTTTCTTTCATAGCTCAATCCCGCCTCTTCGGCAAAAGAAGCGCTAGACCCCGGAGGAATAGCTCCCTGCCTCTCTAACAATGATATTGATGCTAACACAATGCTATCTGAATCCACTTCAAAGAACCGACGCAATTCTTCTCTTGTGTCGCTTCTCCCAAACCCGTCGGTTCCAAGTGGGAGGAACTCACCTTTCATCCATCTTTGTATCATTTCTGGGACCGCGGCGATATAGTCCGAGGCTGCCACAGTTGGAACTCCATCTCCGAAACAAGCTTCAACGTAAGGAACCCCCTCGTGTTTCGGATCAAATCGTTTGATACGCTCAAATTCCAAACCCTCTCTCCTTAATTCTCCATAGGAGGTTACAGACCATATCTCAGTAGTGATCCCTCGTCCGTTTAGGTCTTCAGACGCCGAAATAACGTTTTTCATAATCGGCCCCGATCCAAGCAGTCTTATCATCGGAGGATCATTGTTTACATTTCCAGTGAGCCGATAAGCCCCACGGACAATCCCTGTCTCACACCCATCTGGTTTTGCGGGTTGACGCTCATTGTCGTTGTATAACATGACGTAATGAATCATATCATTTCCATCATCGAACATATCCTTCAACCCGTACTGGATAATTGTAGCCAACTCATAAGCATAAGCTGGGTCCCATGCTCTGACAGAGGGCACTGTAGATGCTAGCAAGAGGCTGTGCCCGTCTTGATGTTGCAAGCCCTCACCATTCAGGGTAGTCCGTCCTGCTGTGGCCCCCATTAGGAATCCCCTGGCCCGCGAGTCAGCAGCAGCCCAAACTTGATCTGCTATTCGCTGGAATCCGAACATGGAATAGAAGATGTAGAATGGTATGGTCGCAACTCTCGCATGGGCATAAGAGGTCGCAGCTGCGGTCCATGTAGCCATAGCACCAGCCTCAGAGATCCCCTCCTGCAATATCTGACCTGTTTTTGCCTCCTTGTAATTCATCAGCATTTTATGGTCAACCGGCGTGTAATTTTGGCCGACATGGGAGTAAATCCCAAACTCACTGAAAAGCGGATCCATTCCGAAAGTCCTACCTTCGTCTGGGATTATTGGAACCACTCGACCCCCAATCTCGGATTTCATGAGATTTCGCAACATCCTGACAAAAGCCATGGTCGTCGAGACCTTTTGCTTCTCGGGGGTACCAGAGTCGAATTCTGAGAATACCATAGGATTTGGTAAGGATATGGGCTCAAAATTCACTTTTCTCAAGGGTAAAGGGCCACCTAAAGACGATCTCCTGTTCTTCGAATATTCCAACGACACTGCCCCTTGTTTCAACTCCACGAATGGGTCATCTTCGACTCTGTCTTCGCCAATGTCGATCCCGAGATAGTCCCTGTAATCGATCAAAGACTTCCTATCCAATTTTTTCTTCTGATGTGTGGAGTTCCTTGCCAGGAATGATTCAATACCCCATCCTTTCACTGTGTGTGCTAATATCACGGAGGGTCGGTCAGAGTTCTCTGCTTCCCTATAGGCAGCCAGTACCTTCTTTCGATCATGCCCACCTCTTCCGAGAGACAAGATGTCGGAATCTGATAATGATGAGCCCAAATCTTGGAGTTCTTTCGTACCGCCGAAAAACTCCTCTCTGAAGCTACGCGGATCAAGGGTGCTCATCCTTTGAAAATCACCGTCATTTATCTCTTCTAATCTCTCTAGAAGGGCACGTGCATTGCCTCCCCTCAACAACTTGTCCCACGCGTGGTTCCAAAGCACCTTGATGACATTCCAACCAGCCCCTCGATACAACCCCTCCAACTCTTGGATAATCTTTGCATTACCTCGAACTGGCCCGTCTAGCCTTTGCAGATTGCAATTCACAACAACAATCAGATTGTCCAATCTTTCCCTACCGGCTATTGCAATTGAGGCAATGGACTCCGGCTCGTCCATTTCTCCATCGCCAAGGAACGAGAACACTCGTGAGTTTGATGTGTCTGCCAACCCTCTGTTGTGTAGGTATTTCCAGAATCTTGCATGAAGAACTGCTGCCAATGGCCCCAACCCCATGGAGACAGTGGGATATTCCCAAAAATCGGGCATCAACCTAGGATGAGGATATGATGAAAGCCCTTCGCCGGAAACTTCTTGTCGGAATTTCTTTAATTGTTCACGACTAATTCTTCCCTCCAGGAAGGCCCTTGCATAAATTCCGGGGCTTCCATGGCCTTGAATGTAGATTGCATCTCCTAGCCCCTCATTTTTCCCTCTGAAAACATGATTGAACCCAACCTCATACAGCGTTGAAGAAGAGGCATATGTCGAGATATGACCGCCTATCCCATCCACCCTTCGATTAGCATCGGATACTATGGCCGCTGCATTCCATAAGACGTAGTTCTGAAACTCTTCCTCGAGATCCTCATCCCCTGGATATTCCCCTTCCATCTCCGTAGGTATCGTGTTTAGGTACGGAGTCCTCGATATCTGAGAGATCGGAATATCAAGATCGACGGCTTCTCCGAGTATCTCATGTAACAACAGACGAGCTCTTGAGGCTCCACTGTTGCCTACAACATCACGAAGCGCCTGCAGCCATTCGTTAGTCTCGGATTGGTCCTCGTCTGGTAGCACTGATCTGTGTGCCATGACACTACCTCGCTTCTTCGAGATGGGGCCCACCTTTCAACCTCGCACTTGGCGATAAGACATATCTGGTGATCCCCTATCCCCAATTTCGATCAGATAACAATGATGCATTGTCCTTAACCCAGCTACTGTGATTGCAGAGTCACCATCAGGCTCTCTGGTGCCACCCCATTCCCGTACTGCATGCTTGACTGTGGATAATCCCGGGAGGTTGTGAGGGTCGACCTTCAACTCAACTACAATTTTATTTCCGCGACCAAGCCACTCCAGTACAGCACGGATCGATCTTTTTGCCACTCCATATTTCTGGTTTAGACTTCTAACCCAGTATCCTAGATTCCAATCACTCTTCGTTGAGCGGGTAACTCGGTCGAACCCTATTAGCCCCATTATATGCTCAGATCTTGGGTCCGTCATTACCCAATGATGGAGAAGCCCCGACCTTCCCATTCTTTGAGTTTCGTCTAAAAAAGATAGGATCTGTTGTCTCAAATCTCTTTCCATGTCAATCCAAGGCATAGCCCTGCTGACCTCTGGCAAAGTCTCCTCAAATGCTTCTTGCAGCTCGGTGAGCACCGATGGACTAGCAGGCCTCAATACCAAGCCATCGTCGACGCGGATGGACACAGTAGCCCTTCTGGACATATCAAACTCCTAATCGGTACCGGGCGTCGGCCACAGCAGGGTCAGAGGGATGCAATTTCTCAGCACCATCAATTATCTTAGGTACCTCATCGCCCCTACCCAGTGCCTGCAATAATCGACAGACAGGAAACAATAGCCTTGTCCTTTCTCCCAGATGCGGCCCAGCTTCGTCCAATAGTTCGCGGGCACGACCCATCCTTTTTTCCTTAGCCTCACCCATAGCCTGCTTGAGTTTTACCGCTATATCTCTCTCGATCCAGGGCATCTGTTGTGCCCATGGCCAATAACTAGGCCTTTGGGCCCGTTCAATGTCATGATTAAGGAAACCATCAACCGTCTTCATGATGGATTCCTCTCGCCTTTCGGATTCAGATTCCATTGCTGAATCTGGAATCAAATTTATTTCCGGAATTATGGGTGGGGAGTTCCTTGGTTGCACATCCGAGCCGCCCAGCGTCTGCGATAAGTCAAACCCAATATCGGTGTCAGTCGAGGATTCAATTGTCGAGCCATCCTCGATGTCAGCAGTTGGTGCCTCCCCATGTGGCACTTTCGCATCAAGGAACCTTTCCACTAATTCTTTTTTGTTTCCATCAGTGGAGGCGCCAAGACTCGCAAGCATCGATCTTAGTTCAGCGTTGGTCAAAGAAAGTAATTCCTCTTCATCCATATTCGGTATTGGGTCAGGCTCTACATTGAGAGGTACTTCTGTCAAATCGTTTACTTTTTCGTTTTCCAATTTCTCCAATTGAGCCGGCGAGAAATCCACCTCATCAAAGGCCTCGGCGAGTGGCAGGTCCTCATCGGCAACGGCCTCGGCGAGTGGCAGGTCCTCATCGGCAACGGCCTCGGCGAGTGGCAGGTCATCATCCAGCGGCTCCTCAGACTCCACCTCGGCGAGTGGAAGGTCCTCATCGGCAACGGCCTCGGCGAGTGGAAGGTCCTCATCCAGCGACTCCTCAGACCCCACCTCGGCCAATGGCATGTCCTCATCGGCAACGGCCTCGGCCAGTGGCGGGTCATCCACCTCTGAAGAGGCCACACCAACCTCTTCCTCGAGGACAGTTTCATCCTCTTTTGGCTCAGTGTCGAGAAGGCCATCCTCCCCTTCTGGGTCGAGTTGTCTGGCATCAACAGCGTTGTCCTCACGTTTTTCCGAATCTATTTTTGAGGGTAGGATGTTCTTTGCGTCCTCTGGCATGTCCTCAAACTGTGATGCGAATTTGGGAGTGGAGGAGAGGCTTACATCCCCCTCATCATTATACTGTGAGACCTCGATTGTCACATCATCCATCGTAAAGGTGGTCTGGCTCCAGTCAACCATAGGGCCCTCAAGATCTTCTTCTTCATCGTCTTCCATGAGGGCTGAAAATAAGTCATTGGCCTGTTGTTCGACATAGCCCCCCTGTTGCTGGCTTCCATCTTTTCCTAACTTATAGCCACACCTAAGACAGTCACTAAGCCCCTCGTCGTTTAATTGCTCGCACAGTGGGCATTTGACTTTCGCTTTAGACCTCCTACCCCGCCCAAAGAACATTGCAACCGAATCCAACCGAACTTATTGCTGGTTTAATGTCTGTTCATCCATGTCCTCGCATAGAATCATGGTTTGAACCAAACCTTCAGGGATAGACACCACTCAGGAAAGGTTGTGTCTGACGCTCATTCCAGTCCGATAAGGATTCACAATTCTGGAACGAATTTGGCGAAACAAGCCCTTGCTGAGCAAGAAAAATCAAATTGGCCCATGCCTGAAGGTACGATACTTGCAGGCGCGGGGAGAAGGGGAGGAGCACTCGTAATTGACATGACACTTTTGTTAGCAATATTGGCTATTGCCACTAGAGGGCGGATCTTCAACGCTTGGAACATAAGACTGATCCCTAGTTTTGATGTACATTACTGGATTGCCATGGTTCTTATTCTGTGTGTTTCTACTTGGCTTTATTTCAGAGCAACCGGGATCGTCTTTTCTAGATCTCTTGGCCAAAGGATGTTCTCAATCGCCATCGTTGCTGAAGACGGCTCGGAGATGACCAGCGATATGTGGGACAGGAGAAGCCTCGGGAAGTTGCTCTTCCTGATTCCCTTGTTTAACTTGTACCATGCAGCGTATGAGATCCAGAGAATAAGGCAAAGACACACACATCAATCAAACCTCGACAGGAGAGTCGGATCTATCGTCGTAATTTCTAATTCACTCCCCCCGGCATTAAGGCGTCACTTGAGGTGAACGAGTGCTCGAACAGGTAGACTGGCTCAAGGCGGGCAAACTCTGCGTCTACCCAACATCTACTCAACCTGCGATTGGCAGCCTTCCTCAGAAAGACTCGCTAGACTTACTATTTCATGTGAAAAAGAGACCCATCCATAAACCCGTATCGCTGGGAGTGTCCTCGCTTGAGCAGGCATCTAAGTTTGTTTTCATTCCAGATAGTCTACAACAGTTCTTGGGTTATTTTCCAAGAGGCTCCCTCACAGTCCTTTTGCCCCCAAAGAATTCACCCGATGTGCGACTAGGCCAAAATGGTCTGGCGGTTAGAATACTCGAAAATCAACAGGCTAGGGAATTAGTTGATCTCGTAGGCCCTCTGTCAGCAACGAGTGCAAATGAAAGTGGAAAAAAACCGCATACATCGTGCAAGCTGGCGGCAAAGGAATTGGGAGGATTGGCTTCAGGTGTACACTGGATTGATGGGGTCTGCAAGGGCGGAGCACCCAGTACTTTGATATCGTATCCCTCCGAGATCACCTCAGGTGGGCCTCGGCGGCCGGAGATATTGAGAGCAGGAGTAGTCCCTGAGAATAAGGTGATTGAAGCGTGGAAGAAGCTGACATAAAATTCTGGAAGGACGCTGGGCATGTGGCTCGCAGGACTATTGAAGGAATAAAGGGAGAAATAGTCGCAGGCAAATCCTGGGATGATCTGATTGACTCTGCAGAGAGGTTCATTAGAAGACATGGAGGAACCCCAGCCTTTCCAGTCACGATATCTGTCAATGACATTGCCGCCCACTATACCACGAATTCAATTCTCACGAAGCCTGAAGGCTTAGAAGAAGAGATGGTGTTCGAGAAAGGAGATCTAGTCAAATTGGATGTAGGAGTACATATCAAGGGCGCACTCGCAGATAATGCCCTGACAGTAGAGGTCGGTGGTGGAGGGGACCATACAGACCAGATTCGCGCGGCAAAGGAGGCCAGAGACGCACAAATAGAGGCTATGACGCCAGGAAGTACGTGGGCAGAAATTGGTGCTGTAGCAGACCAAGTTCACACTGATGCAGGATTTCAGCCTGTGACAAATCTCTGTGGGCATAAAATGGAAGAGTGGAACCTGCACGCTGGCGTTTCAGTCCCTTCTTATGATTGCGGAAAAACAAATCAATCATTCAAGGGAGGCCCTGAAGTCGGAGCATTTTACGCCATTGAGCCATTCAACACTACCGGAAAGTCTGGGAAAATTGAAGATATACAACCCTCCACGTCGTCAAACATACACAGGGTGACTGGAAACATCACCGTTCGAAAGGCAGTTGCTAAGAAGAAACTCAAACCTCTTGGTGCAACAATGGCAAGGTACATCGAAGAGCGATACTCAACGCTCCCATTCGCTGAAAGATGGGCCTATTCCCTACTTGAGAAGCCGTTCCCTGGAGAAGATCCAGAAGGAATAAGGAAAAAGTGGAACGCCCTTATCAGGAAACTAACCAGCATAAGATTCCTGGAATCTTACTCGGCATTGAGATGTGTGGACAAGGGGAACGTGGCCCAGTTTGAACATACTGTTTGGATGAGTGAGAGCGGTGCTGAAGTCCTGACGATCGAATGATTACGAGGATCTGAAAAAGTCCGGTCCTTCACAAGGGTTATCAATGTTAGAAGTACTTCGACGTACCGTACAGGGAACTGAGGTTCTCGCTGAGTGCATCCCATCCCCTCGCTTGTGTCTCTGCCCTGTACACCTATTCCTCACTCGGCGTCAGCCTCGACAGCACCCATAATTGTCACGCAAATAACAGCAATTAGAATCAGTCCCATCCCGATTTTTTGTTGAACGGAAGGATCCTCTCCCAATAGCAATACGCCCCAAACAATCGTCAAAACAGGCTGCAAAAGGATCGCGAAAGAGGTGTGAGCAGCTGGTAGTCTTGGCAGTGAATAGGTTATCGCGACCCATCCAATTGATTGGCATAGTATCCCGAGCAGAACCAACCATACATGGGATGGATAGCTAGGACGGAAATCAATCGGTTCTATGTTCAATCCTTGCAAGGGCAGTAGGCCCATCACAAGCAAGCCCAATGTGCCCCCGGCCGTGGCCTCTAACTGAAGGCTGGTAGCAGGGGAGAGTGACCTGTTTGAATATCTGTAAAGAATCAAAAATAGGGAATAGAAGATAGCAGTGAAAATTCCTGCAATGACGCCTAATCTCGGCTTGGCTCCATAGGCTGACGAATCCCCTAATCCTGATATGAAAAAAAGGCCGATAATTACCACTGGCAATGCCAAAAGTATGGCTTTGTTTGGCCTTTCGCCGAATAACCACCAACTTGCGATTGTCACTATGATGACCTGCGAGTTCCCAATCAGAGTTGCAATTCCTGTCCCGACCCAGTCAATCGCGCTGTGATATGATATGAAATCAAATGCTAGGACGATTCCAGCAATGAATGCAAGCCATTTCTCAACCCCGACTCTTTTGTCCTCTGAGGTCCAGAATACCGTTAGAATCCATAAAAATGGCAATGCATAAAGCATCCTGAAAAACGCCCCTGTTAGCGGGCTGGCGTTTGAAAACGAGTACATCATAGGTGCAAAAGAGATTAATGTCGCACCAGCCAGAGCCAAGCCCATCAAATTCCTCACTGGGTAGACCTGTTGCACTCCACTCGCCCGGGATATGGGTTTGAAACACTTGTCCCGGGAAATAGACTTGGGTTTTTGTACAATATTCGCAAAATTAAATGATATGGATTTATTGCTTAATTCTGCTCAGATAATAACTTGAATGCGTAGACTGCAAAAAGCGAACCGAATATTTGGGGAGCTATGTGAATCCAGACATCACTCATGCCAAGTGCCCCGGCAGTTACTAAGGCGCCAGTCACCGCTGGGTTGAACGACCCACCCGAAATACTTCCAACGCTCAACGCCCCTGCAAGCACCACAAGAGCGATTGCAGCTCCATAGTATCCATTACCAGATGTTGCATCACTGGTGGCCACATTTAGAATAACGAAAACAAGTGCGAATGTAAACAGCAATTCTGAGAAGAACGCAGGCGTCATATCAAGAACCAGTTCAGCTGAAGACGCATCGGTGACCAGCAACCCCTCAGATACGACCGATCCAACCACACCAGCTATCATTTGAACCATAACATAGGGAAGCACAATCTCTCTCTGACACGCACCGCGCAACCACACTGCAAGGGTGACTGCAGGATTGAAATGGGCACCAGAAACATATCCAGTTGCATATATCATCACCATCAAGACAGAAGCAATGGCGAATGGTGCGTATTCCCCGGCAAGGCCGTGAACAGCCGCGGTACAGATAGTCAGTGAAAGAAAGAAAGTACCGATGAACTCCGCGGTTAGTTTTGCCTTAAGGCCATATTCAGTCATTACCCGACGCATTTGCTGCAAGTGTTTGAAGTTCTCCATTCTGGAATAACTCAAGAGCAATATCTGAACCACCAATCAATTTTCCACCAATGAATAACTGAGGCATCGTAGGAAATCCAGACCAATCTCTGAGAGCGTTCCTCGCTCTTGGATCAGACAGAACGTTGACGGATGCGAATGGAACCCCGAGTTGTGAAACTACCGAGGCTGCCCTGTTGCTAAACCCGCATTGTGGAGCATCAGGGGTACCCTTCATGAAAAGAACAATACTGTTTTCTTCAACTATCTTTTGCAATTCATCAGGCGTCCAATTAAATTCTGTCATGTTTACTTCTCCTTAGGTCTGCGAATGTGAATGCCCATGAATTGTTTCTCCCCTTCGCCATGAGGGTCGAATACAGTGTTGCCCGCGACTCTTGCTTGTTCTTCTGTCATACACTTAAGATCCAGTGCGTGGACGACTCCGGATTTGATGTGGGGCATGAAGAAGTCAAGAATGGGTCTTTGTCTTTCAAGTGGGAGCATGCCATCAAACGAATCCGAGATCACTCGCACGTGAAAATGATCACCTGTGCCGTGTAGGTCACTGACTTCTACAGTCGCACCCGGAACCAATTTTTTGATCTCTGACCCCACCCAGTCTGCGCCTGCCATGGCTGTAATGATGGGCCAACAGATTTGAAGCCTATCAATGAAGTGTATCATAATGATGAGAGAATTTTCTTATGGTTCTCTGATATTGACCCTTTGTCGTTGATCAATCCACTCCCAACTACGGCGACATCCACTCCCCATGATGAGACAATTTTTGCATTATGTGCCTTAATTCCCCCATCAATCATCAGCATCGTCCTCTTGCCGCCATTAGAAACCTGAGAATCAATCCTGGACCTGAATTCTCGAACCTTCCCCTCAACTTCCGGCATGAAAGATTGCCCCCCTTTGCCCGGCACAACAGACATAACCAAAACTAAGTCAAGATCCTCTAGATAGGGGATTATTTCATTTTCGTCCGTATCGGGATTCAATACGAATCCAACAGCTTTTCCAGCCTCCTTGATTTCATCAATTATCTTTCTTGGTTTTCTCACCGCCTCTATGTGGGCGATGATGAGGTCAGCTCCAGCATCAGCGTATTGCATCCAAGTTTCCTCGGCGTTGGTTATCATCAAGTGACAATCGATGAATACATCCTCACCAACTCTATCCCTAATCGAACGAACAACAGCCGGACCGAATGTAATTGTCTTGTTCGTGACCCAATTACCATCCATTACATCGAGGTGAATCCACTTAATTCCGGCTTCTATGGCATCGTCTAAGACACGTCCTAACTCCGTGAAATCTGCAGTGAGAATAGAGGGTGCAATGTCCATGTCTGAAATAGCCTAAAGTTGACTTAGTTGTCAATTCTTCTATGGTAGGAAGCCAGATTTTCATTAATGTGGAGTTCAGCAAGGATTCATACATGACCGTATCTTGACATACGCCATGGGACAAGTTGTTGAGACAACAGATTCAAATTTCCAGACCGTCATCGGGGAATCTGAATGGGTATTAGTCGATTTTTGGGCCCCATGGTGTGGTCCTTGTAAGATGATTTCCCCTGTATTGAGCTCAATTGCAGAAGAACGAGAGATAACCATAGCAAAGGTCAACACCGATGTAAACCCTGTCACTCCGGGGCAATATGGTGTGAGAGGAATACCCTATCTTGTGTTATTCCACAATGGGAAGCCAGTTGACCAGCACACTGGCGCAGCACCAAAGCCATTCTTCGACGAATGGCTAAATCGTCACATGGCCTAAGTAATCTATGCTAGTCAAATCACTTCCTGGTCTTCTACATACATTCTCAACCGATTTCTGAGAGCCTCGTGCAACCACATTCCACCTCTGATTTCGATCATTAGACCCCTAGAGATCAGATTTTTCGGAGGCCCACCGGTAACCCCCGCCAACTTCGCCAGCTCAACCCATGGAACAGGCCTCCTCTGTTTAGCAAGGACCAGTAACAAGGATTTTTCTTCCGGAGGAAGGACTTCTACGATCTCTGAGTCCAAGAACTTGACCCAATCAGGATGTTCTATCTCACCATACATTTCCAACAATTCGATGGCTAACGGATGACCACCTGTCCTTTCATGAAGTACTTCAGAAGACATTTTCTCGACTATGTCCATATCTTGAATCCACTCGCTCAATTCATCCTCTGTAAGTCCACTTAATGCAATCTCAGTCACTCTTCCACGAGTCACTACATCCCTCCTGTCGTAAAAGTCAGGGGACCTCCTCGATATGCCAATTATCTTGGAATCGCAAGCCTCTGCAACCTGTGTCAATACTCCAATGAGACGAACTCCATTTTCATCCAAATTGTGAATATCATCGAGGATTAGTAGTATTTTTTTCTTGTACCCGAATTTATTATCTTCGTCCAACAGAGTCGCAGTCAATCTTCGTCTGAATAAATCCTGATCCATATTATTCCCTGGCGATGGAAGGGTGGAGATCAGGTCATATGGATCCTCGATATTACGTCCACTATCACTCAACACCCTGTGAATTATACTAGTCGCCAATCCTGTCGCAGTATCCCATGACTGGCATGGATAATACATGGTCAAGACCCCTTCAAAACCCCCTTTTTTTGTTTGAAACCAGTCAGAAATTAGGGTAGTTTTACCACAGCCAGCAATCCCAGTTATCATGCAAAGGCATTTATTCTCTGTGTACCATGAATTTAATTGTCTTCTTTCTTCCTTTCGTCCGTGAATTTTCCGGCTTTTTGGAGGATCTGTGTGATAGGTTGCATGGGCACCTGCCATCATATTAATGGATCCAGGGGGTCTACTTTTGCTTTGAATAGGTCCGAACCGAATATCGCCGTAGTTGAGAGCCCCCTCATGTTGAGCATGCATCAAAATAGATAGTAGATTTAGCTCAGCGTTTAGCCTGTCAGATGCTTCGTTAGCCGGAATTTCAAGAATTCTTCCCCGTTTGTCCCTCAATAGCACCTTTGTTTCACCTAATCTCGACTTGATTGCACTTGCCATTTCTACTCCGAGAGGTGTGAGATGCCAGACCCTTTGCCTCCTCATTTCTCCCCTTACCTGGCGTGTACTTTGCGCCACAATCCCCGTCGACACTAAGTCTCTGATGCTCCTTGAAACATTTGGAGGATGAACAGCGCATGCCGTGGCAATACCACGGCGAGTAATCTCGATATTCACAGTGTGCATGTCGACTGTAGAGTGGTGATGCAATAGGTGTAGCAGAATTCTATCGGCGACCGCCACGTTGACCTTGGACCCGGTCGGCATTAATTTTGACTAGACTGTGTTGGACATCAATGGTTCCCTTGGTTGGAATGGCATAAATGGCGTTCGAACAATAATTCAATGGATTCATGAACCCCATATACCATCGGTCAACAGTTGATATCATGGGAGACCAGCCTATTATAACGGCGTTAAACAAAGCGCTTGCATGGGAATTGAGAGCTATAGCAATGTACGCACACTATTCTGCATATGTATCTGGAATACACAGACCGCATCTATCCGCCTACTTTTCCAACGAAGTTAATGAGTCTATTACTCATGCATCAACAGTTAGGTCGGCTATTGTAAAACTTGATGGGAAGGCAATTACAGAACGAGCCCCAGAGGAAATCATCCATACTCACGATTATTCAATAATGCTTGAGGAAGCCTACAAGACTGAGAAAATTGCTAGCGGAACATACCAGTCAATCTTGCCCATGATCGAAGAATTGGGTGATGATGAGTTGTATGACTCACTTGAGGTAATATACTTCGATGAGATGCGATCTGTAGAGGAATTGCGAATGATGTTGAAATGATCTAATCAACCGATCATGAACTTCCTAGGCTATCGATTATGTGCCTACACCTCTGCCAAAGAACATGCAGAACTACATAGATCTCCTCGAAGAATTGAGAGAAATCGATTTAGCGAACCAAATAGGTAGTTTGTTGGGATGGGATCAAGAAGTCATCATGCCAAAAAATGGGGCCAGCAGTAGAGCAGAGCATCTTGCTTGGATATCAAAAACAGTTCATGAGAAAATTTGCAACCCAAGGATTGGGGAATTGATAACATCATTGGAAAATGAAGATCTTGATGAGATACAATCAGCTAATGTCAGAATCTCAAAGAGGATGCATGAGAGAGCGACATGCTTGCCGACTGAGTTCGTGGAGGAATTCGCAAGACTCAGATCGAAAGCACACCATACGTGGGCGGAAGCAAGAGAAAAAGACGATATCTCCATCTTTCGGGACGATCTCGCAAAAATCTTGGACATGACCAGGAGAAAGGCCGAATATTTCGGATACACGGATTCACCATATGATGCTCTTCTAGACCAATATGAGACAGGTTTGACTGTGACAAGGCTTGACCCCCTGTTCCAGGGCCTTCGCAACAGCGTCTCGCCATTGGTTCGATTGATTGTAGAAAGCGGAATTACTCCCCCTGATGATTGGGTCGACGGGGTTGACTGGCCGAAGGAATCTCAGGAAATGCTGAGTCAGAAAGTCTCAGAAGCCATTGGATTCGACTTCAATTCAGGCAGGAGAGACTCCTCAATACACCCCTTTTGCGGCGGTCCAAATCCACAAGACGTTAGGTGGACTACTCGATATGATGAGTCGGAGCCATTCGGCTCTTTGTTCGGATCAATGCACGAAACCGGCCATGGGACGTACGAGCAAGGGCGGCCAAAGACTCTGGCCTATCAACCCGCAGGGAAAGCGTGTGGCTTGGGAGTCCACGAAAGCCAGTCTAGGTTGTGGGAAAACCAAATTGGCCGCTCGCTACCATTTTGCGAATGGGTCCTTCCCCTTTGGAAGGATTATTTCCCAGGGAGACTCGAGGATGTCACCCCAGAGGTGCTTTGGAGGAGTGTGAATAAAATCCAACCGAGCTATATCCGGACTGAGTCTGATGAGGCCACCTACAATATCCACATAATGATTCGATATGAATTAGAGAAAATGATGATCGAGGGTGATGTAGAGGTGGATGAAATTCCAGATATGTGGGATGACTACTATCAAAGGTACCTGGGGATCACACCACCAAACAGAAAATTGGGCGTCCTTCAAGACATTCATTGGTGCATGGGCGCAATAGGATATTTTCCTACATACACGTTAGGAAACCTCTACGCAGCACAATTATTGGATAGTGCGAAGGAGGACATAGCCGACCACGACGAGAAAATTCGAAGTGGGAACTTTGCCCCACTCTTGGCTTGGATGAGGGGGAAAATTCACGATAGAGGGAGCATTCTAGAACCGGCTGATCTGATTGAGGAAGCAACGGGTAGATCACCAAGTCCTGAACCGTTCGTAAGCTATCTTTCCTCCAAGATTAGTAGACTCTATGGAATAAAGTCGTAAGAATGTGATGCAAATGGAAGGCCACCATCACATAAACGAAATAGCATCATTCGTAAGGCAATTACCGACACAAATAACATCAGTTAAGCATGATGAGAATGATTTAATTGCAGGAGACAAGGGTGGAATAGTATCAAAATGGTGTATATCTGATGGTAGAAGATCATGGTCGAGGCAACTGGATCCTTCTGTCTCTGACATACATATTGTGAACAATCTAGTGATGGTTGCTAGTGGAAAATATCTCTATTGTCTTACACTAGAGGATGGCAGCACCCTATGGTCAGTAAGTTTTGATGGAGCGTGCGACCTACTGTCCCCCAACGAGAAAACAATCTGGGTAACATCCTCAGTTTATGAAATTGAAATTGGTCATTATGTTGAATGCAAAGTACAAGAGTTAGACATACAAAAGGGAGTCTTGATTCAAAGCGTTGACTTACCCTCAAAGGCGTGGTCCATAGAAAGCATAGGATCTGATTGCATATTGGGTTTAGGAAGGCCAAATCCAGGAGTGTATTTCATACGCAATCGTACTGGAAAACTTGAGCCGATAACTGACGCACCAGATTTGCCAATCGTTGAATCAATCAGGTCCGTCAAGGAAAGCATTTCCTTTCTTACAGCATCAGGAACCGCTTTTGAGATTGATAGCCGAGGGCGTTTACAAAACATAGTGGATGAAGCAACCTGCGTTGGCTATCGACATGACGGGACATGGTTGTGTCAGTCCGCAAAAGGAAAAAATGGGTTGAATGTAAACGACGATGCTCCAACAATGCTGGTCGAAGCAAAATTCGTAGTCTGCTCAGAGACTATGACGGCGATCATGACTAAATCTGATCCCACTAAGGGAATAATATACACTGATAATCTGAATTTAAGGTGGTTTCACAGCGGTGAAGTGACATCCTACAGCGGAAATGGTGACAGAATTTCCATAGGCTACTCTACCGGGGAAATAATTCTCCTAGAGTCAAGAGTTGTGGAAAATAGAGCTCAGGCCGAGGGTGTAAATGGAGAAGATAGGTCTGAAATCAGAGCAAGGTTAAGGATGTTAAGATTTGAGGATTAGCACTAGCATTCTTTAGTAGAAATAGAGGTGGATAGACCCCTATTTCCAGTGGACTGCTCCGATATTACAGAAAGATTTATGGACTACCCCCTGCCCTGTTGATCTTGCCGCTCCGATGGAGTGGTGTGGGAGGGCTTCGGCACCTTCCGCGGGCCACAACAACCGATCTAAATGATCGGAGCGGTAGAATCAGCAGTAAAACGCTGAGGATACGCCCTAACACATGTGGGTGATAGGGCAGTGGGAGAACCAAGAGTAAGCAGACCGGACGCAAGGAAGGAAAGCTCATCATGGGGGACACTAGGGAAAACAAAACCGAACCTTTCGAGGGGAAAACACAAACCGAACTAGAAGACCATCCCACAGAGGTGCAGCGAACAAGGGGGAGGAGACAATCCTGGAAGCGTAGTGCGGGGAAAACCTGTGGTAAAAAACAGGAAGGAAACGCATCAGGAACAAGAGCGGAGAAATTCGTGGAGGACTGGCATCGGACGAAGAGGAAAATTGGGATACTACCAATGGACAAAAATCGTACGCGGAAACACCAAGGGAGACCATGGAGTAGTCGTCAAACGGTGAAGGCGGACAAGTAGCGCCGGAATCATCTACCCGGGAACACCCGGGCCCTCGGGCCCGGGTGAACCCCAACCGCGGAGTCAGCAGGGGGTCGCTCCCCCATAGGCAGCCCCCTGTTGCTCCCACCTGTCCATTCGGACATTCAGTGGTCCCCTCCAACAGACTATCAATCATTTCCCTCAAATTCAGGGGAATCCATGTGTTTTCACGATGTTATACCAAGGCGGTTTATTCAGTCGGGCTAGTCATCTCCTCCGGCTTTACCCATTTATCAAAATCATCTCCACTAATGCCCATTGCAACAGCTGCCTCCCGAAGTGTGGTTGCTTTCGCGTGTGCATGCTTTGCGATTTTGGCAGCCATATCATACCCCACATGAGGATTTAGTGCCGTCACAAGCATCAACGACCTCTCTACTAGGTTCGAAATCCTTTCTTCGTTTGCCTTCAACCCGGATACACACCTCTCAGAGAATGATGAACATGAGTCTGATAACAATTGAACGGAATGGAGAACGTTGTAGATGATCATCGGCTTGTACACGTTCAATTCGAAATTACCCTGGCTTGCTCCTATTGTGACAGCAGTGTGATTTCCCATTGTCTGGCAAGCGACCATCGTGATTGCCTCGGCTTGTGTTGGATTCACCTTTCCTGGCATTATGCTGGAACCTGGCTCATTTTCTGGAAGTGAAAGCTCTCCTAACCCAGATCTTGGACCTGACCCCATCCACCTGATATCATTGGCTATTTTGAGAAGGCTCGTTGCTAATCCACTCATTGAACTCGAAGCTTCCAATAATCCGTCATGACCAGCCAATGCTGAAAATTTATTTTCCACGGGGTAAAACCCCAATCCAGTAGATTCGGAAATTAAATCACAAACCAATTCTGAAAAACCAACCTTGGTATTCAAGCCAGTACCCACCGCAGTACCTCCTATTGCCAGTGCGAGCAGACCATCACGAGCACGTTCAATCCGGGATATATCTGAATCCAACATGGCCACGTATCCTGAGAATTCTTGCCCCAATGTGAGTGGAACCGCGTCCATGAGATGAGTCCTACCTATCTTGACTATCTCGTTGAATTCCTCGCGCTTCCGATCTAACTCATCTCGGAGTTTTTTCACAGATGGCAAGAGATAGTGGTGTATCTCTTCTGCAGCTGCAATGTGCATGGCCGTTGGGAATGTATCATTGCTGGATTGGGACATGTTGACATGGTCGTTTGGATGCACTGGTTCTTTGCTTCCAACTAGACCACCCGCAATCTGAATCGAGCGATTAGATATCACTTCATTTGCGTTCATGTTCGTCTGAGTTCCAGATCCTGTTTGCCAGATTCTGAGAGGAAAATGAGCATCCAATAAACCAGATACAACTTCTTCGCTAGCCGCACATATCAACGAGCCAATGTCTGCATCGAGATTTCCTAATTCGACATTTGCCTCGGCAGTTGCCTTCTTTAGAATTCCAAAGGCCCTTATCATTGCTCTTGGCATGGTATCGTTCCCAATATTGAAATTTTCAAGAGATCTAGAGGTCTGTGCACCATAATATGCATTTTTGGGGACTTTCACAACACCCATCGAGTCAACTTCATCACGATAGCCCTCATTTCCTAGGCTATCGATGGGTTTCGCCGGAGTTGTGGCCGGCTTGGGTGTAGATCCGCTTAGGCCACTTTCTATCAGCCGGGTTATGGTGGCTGATCTGCCATTAGACCGTCCTCTTCCAACTTTCTTGTCAAGTCTTACAGCTAGGCTCTCAGGTATGCTGATACTGATTATTCGACGGTCACCTGCTCTATGTTTGGCCATGGATTATGCATTTATTAATTATTAATAAATTTAATCTTGGAACATATTGCGTGAATATCATACATCTAGACGACTCACACTGACTATTTTCTGTGGGTCGATAGGTCGATCCCCGGGTCTTGTTTCGCAGTTTTCAATTTTGTAGACGTTCTCCATGCCTGAAACAACCTCTCCGAAAATTGCGTGGTTCCCATCTAACCATGGCGTTGCGACGGTCGTTAGGAAGAATTGAGACCCTCCCGTATTGCGTCCTGCGTTCGCCATTGAGAAAAGCCCCGGCCTGTCATGTTTCTTGTCCAATGCTGATCTTTCGCAAGGAATCTTCCATCCCGGGCCACCCGTCCCCGCTCTTCCATCAAAAGGGTCCTTCGATCTTGGACAACCGCCTTGAATCATGAAGCTCTTTATCACTCGATGGAAGTGCAGCCCGTTGTAAAATCCATCATCCACTAACCTGAGGAAGTTCCCTGTTGTCTCAGGGCAATCTTCCGTGTACAATGCAATATCGATGTCTCCAGCGCTCGTAGTCATTCTAACCATGGTTGGCATGTATCATCCCACAAGGAACTAGTCCAATAGAGTAACGCAGGACTCTATGCAATCAAAGAACCTGGCATCACCCCTTCTGGGGGTTCCAACAGTCTAACTGTACCGTCAGGCTCTAATGCACCCAAAACCAAAAACTGGCTTAAAAAACCGGTGGGGAGCCTCTTTTCACCGAGGTTAAGCGCACCCACCACTCTCCTACCAATCAACTCTGATAGAGAGTAATTTGTGATTTGAGCTGAACTCCAAAGATTTCCGATCACAGGCCCAAAGTTGACTTCAATTTTGTATGAAGGCTTCCGCATCTCTGGAAACTCCTCAGACCTAATGATGACACCCGTCCTTAGATCCAATTGAAAGAAGGAATCAGCACCAATGTGGGCTTTCTTGCTCAGTTTCTCTGGATGGTAGGGCCCACTGGGGTCAAATATGTGCTCAGACATTCAATTACCTGCTACATCCGACTTAGTTAGGAGCGGAAAGAGGGGGATCCCCCTCTCATGGAATGCAGAAACACCCCCTTCCTCTCTGTCTAATATGGTCACGCACCCAACTACATTACAGCCAATATTCTCTAGCATGTTAGCGCATTTTATTGCAGAACCTCCGGTCGTGGTGACATCTTCAAGGAGAACAACTCGATCTCCCTCCAGAACGGTGGAACCTTCTATTCCTGGGGGATTACCAGTTTTTCTACCACCACGCCCCTTGGGTTCTTTCCTCACGATAAACCCTCTCAGATTGCTCCCCTTTCCTGACTTCGCGATCACGATCCCAGTTAATGGAACAGCCCCCAACTCTAGGCCTCCCACAGCATCAATATCACCCATTTCAACCAATATTTGATGGATCATTATACCTAACAGATGAGCGCACTCAGGATCCATCATTACCGGTTTCATGTCGAAAAAATGTGGGCTTTCCCTCCCACTGGCAAGTGTGAATTTATCTTCTGGCGAATACAAGTAAGCAAGACGCCTCACATTAGCAGAAAGTTGGGATTTAATCTCACTTGGGTTGTATTCCATCGAGACGCAGTCATGACTGCCAATCAATGAACCTTGGCCGCATTTCAACAGATTCATCGCGAATGTTATTGTGTCGCCTTGCACGCATGTGAGTTACTTCAGGGTTGATTGGTGTGGTGTATGCATTTGGCCCGACTAGAGAAACCAGTCGCTTATCAGCCGAATATGCCGCATACCTCGATCTAATCGAGGCAGAGACCGACCTAGTGTACAAAATCGCAAATGAAGCGAGATCTAAGGGAATAGACTTCAAGACAGAGGTGGAAATCCCCAGGGCGAAAGACCTAGCCAGCAGGACTGTCCGATTGTTGGAAAGATATCTCAGGCCCGAGGAGGATAGTAGCCCAATCCAGATAGAGGATCGATTGAGAGATCTCTTGGATACTATGGATCGAGAATCAGCTTCTATTACCATAGCGAGAGAATCTGCAAAAATGATGCATGAACTGACAGGGGATTTACAGAAATCAATAGATACGGGCCTGAGAGTTGGTTTAGCGGTTCTGACTGAGGCAGTTTTAGTCGCTCCATTAGAAGGAATCGGTGAAGTAAGAATATTGAACAATCATGGAGACGGGTCCTCCTTTCTATCCATCGATTTTTGTGGTCCGATAAGAGCTGCAGGTGGTACGGCACAGGCCATGGGCGTGTTGATTGGGGATGTGATACGACGAGAACTTGGGATAGAGAGATATCAGCCAACTGAGGGAGAAGTAGAACGAGTCAAAGAAGAATTTGGGCTTTACAGAGGAGGCCTACAATACAAGCCACCCCCCGAGGAAGTCGACATGATCGTACGGGCATGTCCCGTGATGGTTAATGGTGAGGGAACCGAGAGGATAGAGGTAGCAGGATATCGCGAGGTTCCTAATATTGAGGGTTCAAGAATCAGACAGGGAGTCCTACTTGTTATCGCTGAGGGTTTGTGTCTGAAAGCACCAAAGATCAAGAAACACACAGACAGATTGGGGGTAGAGGGATGGGACTTCATCGATGTCTTAGCCTCAAAGGGTGAAGACGCCAATACATCAGAATCAAAAACAAAGCAAAGGCAAGTGAAACCCGACTCTCGATACATGGGGGACATAATTGCCGGTAGACCTGTTTTTGGAGAGCCTTCGAAACCAGGCGGCTTTAGGCTCAGATATGGCAGAAGTAGGACAACAGGACTCGCTGCTGCGGGGTTGAATCCTGCAAGTATGCACGCTATGGGGGGCTTCTTATCCGTAGGCACTCAGATGAAGATAGAGCGGCCAGGAAAGGCATGTGCAGTCACTCCTACCTCAGGGATTGACGGTCCGCTCGTACTCTTGAAAGATGGAACATTCACTATGGTTCACGATGAAGTTTCGTGGAATGCATTAAGCGACCAAATAAGTGTAATCTGGGACGCTGGGGAAATTTTGATCGGGTTTGGCGAGTTCTTAGAAAATAACAAGGAACTCGTACCATCAGGCTACAACCGTGATTGGTGGGCCAGTGAGCTCGCCTCCAAAATCAATATGCCAGCAAAGTTGGACTCATTCATTGGCATATTGAATGCCGACCCTTCCCTGTTTCCAAAAGGCCTTCCTTTCAATGGCGCTATTTCGAGGGGTGGAGAACCTGAGCATGAGCGGGAAACCAGAAAACGAGATTGGAATAGGAAGTTGAAGAAACTAGACTTAACATGGGATCAAGTGATTTCGATTTCAGACAAATTCGGAACCGCAATCCCGCCCCCATGGAACTTATGGTGGTCGGATTTACCTGTGGCTTTGATCCCCTCTTTGTGCCAAGCAATGCGACATTCAATCAAACAAAATGGAAAATTAATCATACCCATGAACCAGTCAGAGGATGCTATTGAGGGCATCAATCAAGAACATATGAGTAACATCGAGGAATATGGAGTGGTAAGATATTCATTGATGTCACTCGGATTACAACACAAATTGGAGAATGACAACATTGTAATCGAAAGTTACTGGGAACCATTATGCGAACTCTTTGATACTGAGAATGGTAGTTATGAAATTTCAGAGATCTTGATAGAAACAGAACGCAGGCTGAAGCAGATAGATGAGGCAAAGTCGATCGTGCTCTCAGAGAGCAAGAGGGCGTCTGAGATTGAAAAACTTAGGACGGAAAGAAGAATTAGGGCCGAAACAACGGCTAGACAGAGGAACCTGGGCGTGGAGGAGACCGAAGCAATCGGAATTGCTGCAGCTGCAGAGATAGAGGACCCAGGGCCGATGAATAAAGAGGAATTCGAACAGGCCCTGTCCACATTAGACGACAACGAGGTTGAGCAATCCTTGTGGGTCGTGAGAAAAATATCACCTCACAGATGGGAGGATGCTGTTCCAACCAGAATCGGCGCACGAATGGGGAGGCCAGAAAAAGCCGAAAGAAGAGAAATGAAACAATACACACACGCTTTGTACCCAATAGGGAATAATGGTGGCCCACAGAGATTGCTAGATCAGATCGGTAAGGGCGCACTGAGCGTAGACGTTAGCATACGCCGCTGCATAAATTGTGGAAGGGACACACACGAGATTCGTTGCCGCCACGATTATGGTGATGGCTCCCCCCCTTGCAATGGAAGGACGGAAATCAGAAGGAAAAAAAGTACAGATCGAAGACTCGGGGAGAAAAGGAATATTCAATTCACAGCCCTTCTTGAAGCGGCTAGAAAAAACCTCAATCTGAACTCATTACCTCGACCAATCAAAGCAACAAGACAGCTTGAGTCGAGGTTGCAAACCCCTGAGCCTTTGGAAAAGGGAATCTTGAGGGCGCTGCATGACGTATCAGTAAACAAAGATGGAACATCGAGGTTCGATATGATTGACGTCCCAATAACCCATTTTCGACCACTCGAGATAGGCACACCTTGGAAAAGATTGGTGGAATTGGGATACTCAGAGGACATGGACGGCAATGAATTGAAATCTGACGATCAGGTGTTGGAAATCTTCCCACAAGACATCATTCTATCCTCAAATGCAGAACTGCATCTATCAAGCACCTGCAAGTTCGTAGATGATGAATTGACCAAGATTTACGGAATGGAACCATTCTTCAACTATGAATCAAAAAAAGATCTTGTTGGGCACCTAGGAATAGGGCTTGCACCACATACATCGGGAGGGGTACTCTGTCGGATAATTGGATGGACAGACGCCTCGGCTGGGTATGCACATCCTCTGTTCCACGCTGCAAAGAGGCGTAATTGCGATGGTGATGAGGATTGCGTCATGTTGTTGCTGGAAGGACTATTGAATTTCTCAAAGGACATACTCCCCTCTAATCGCGGCGGTCAGATGGATGCTCCGTTGGTCTTGACGACACGTCTGCTTCCAAACCAAATAGACAAAGAAGCATTGAACGTTGATTGTTCATGGTCATATCCCTTGGAATTCTACCAAGCAACGTTATCACAGCCACATTCTTCCGGGGTCAAGGGGTTCGTCGACATGGTAGAAAACCGCGTTGGCAGCATAGGGGACGTTCGAGGATACGGCTGGACTCACGATTCTGCTGGATTGAGCTCAGGACCCTCAAATTCTCAGTACAAGCTACTGCCTTCTATGGAGATGAAAATGGACGCGCAACTCATGCTGGCGTCAAAACTCAGGGCAGTATCTGTGGAGAGGGTGGCTAAACAAGTAATCGAATCTCATTTCCTCAGGGACATAAGAGGCAACCTAGTCGCTTTTACAAGACAGAAGATTCGCTGCGTAAAATGCAATGCATCATACAGGCGAATTCCCTTGACCGGAACATGCATAGCCAAAGTAGCGAAAAATGACGCAACACGACGCCTAGGGAACTCATCAAACATTGACAGCCGCCCATTTTGCGGCGGCAACCTCACTTTGACAGTGTCCCCAGGTGCAGTTAGGAAGTATATCGGCGTGACAAACAGGGTTATCGAGAAGTATGGGATCGATTTATACACAGAACAGAGAGTAAAATGGATGGAAGATAGTGTAGAATCTCTTTTGGAGAATGACAAGGTTACTATAATGACACTTGGGGATTTCATATGATCCCCGAGAATCCCAACTCTTCCAGAATCCTCTTCATCCACCTCAACTTCAACAACTTTCTCTCAGGATCAGTGGCCCCCGAGAATTTTCCAACGACGTCGGACCTGGTCCCTAAAAGCACAATGTCTGACACGCTGACTCCCATAGATACGACGATGCAAACGGCCCTGTCCCCGTCGGTGAAACCTCCCGGATTCACCATGCCATCTATGGAAAAAGGGGTTTGATGTGTGATAGAAATTGGAAGATCTCTCACTCTTGGTATTAGACGCCTCAACGACTCTTGATTATCCCCATGCGCATGGATGATCATGGGGATATTGTTGTCAATGGATAAAGAAAGACCTGTGCCCCCATCACCGTCAGAAACAACCCCAATCACGGAATCCCATCCCTCTTTCGGATCTTCCAGATCAGAGAAGATTTCTCCCGACCCATCCGCGACAATAAATCTACACCCTTTTTTCATTGCATCTTCGATTTCATCTATCTCAACCGCTGCCCCTACGATCGCGACGCTTCCGGAGTGTGAGAATAATTCTCGTCTGATGTTATCCCAAGTTTTGTTCAGATCAAGAAGAGAACGTCTGTAGGGTGCAGAACAGACCAATTCATTCACGAGCCATTCCGCAACGTACAGATCCTTATCAAGCGACCATCCAAACTCAGACCTTATGTCATCTTGAATCTCGACCAATCTCCTATCTATTGACAGATGGCGATCCCCGATCATGAAGTTAGGCTGCCGTGAGCGTTCAAGAACCCTGCCGGCTCTGAGCGTACAACATGCCTATGCCAAGTACCCCTCCAGCTCTCACAAATGAGAGTGCCTTGGCAAGATATCCGTTCTTACCCCAAGCCAGATCCCACATGCGAAAGTTGTTCGACGATAATGCAATCGATATTGATGCGATTATTGAACAAGGTTGGTTAGAAGAAGCACGATCATTGGGCCGATTGAGGCTTGTCGAGTCAATTGTACACAAATCAGAAGCCGATCCAATGGGGACAGTAGATCTTGCTAATGAAGCCTCTAGGTTATTCTCCATGGCCGCTTATCAATATGCATTCATGGTAGTATGTGCCTCATTTGATGATAGATTAGTATCAAGGTGGGCAGAGGGAGAATCAAGCTTGGCAGACAAGAACATAGGGATTGATGAAGTATATTTTGAAACCATAGTTAAGACTTATATTTCCTCTCTGAAGATCTCCTTGGAAAATGGTCAAATGATATATTCAGTGCCGCTCAGTGACTTTCTTGAGTTGTGCCCAAGAATATCCGGATCTTACTGGAGACTAGTGAACAGACCGGTGAATGATGGTTGGGTCACTCTTGATCCTGCTTCCGGCGAAACCAGCGCCAAACGCGTCGCCAGGTTGGTCAAAGAGAGAATCAGAGAGGAATTAATTGAGAGAAGTAGGGAAAGCATGGCAAAAATGTCTGAACAACTAGCCGATAGGTTGGGAGAAGAAGTTACTCGTATATCCGAACTTTTCGGATCCCAAATCAGGTCTGAACTACCCATTGCCTCAGCCACCAAAGAGGATTGGCCCCCTTGCTTTTCAAACTCAATTGAGGAACTAGCTTCCGGAGTAAATGTGAATCACGTCGGACGCGTGTTCGTCGCCGCTATGGGCAGGAGCATGGGACTTCCTTTGGAAATGACCTGCTCCTTTTTCGAGGGCGCTCCGGATTATGACCCTCAGACAACGTCGTATCAAGTAGGTCACGTGTACGAACGTGAATACACACCCCACGGTTGCGGCGCACTGAAAGCAGCGGCCAGATGTCCAGTTGGGCCAGGCGATGATAGGCTGTGTGATCAGGAGTGGTTGACTCACCCTCTGAAGTACCTGAGGGCAAAACAACGTTCTAGGGCGAAGTCAGAAACAGTAGTATGAGCCAATGAACGCCGTGTTATCTAACACTGGAACAAACAATTCAAATCTTGGATCCTACTTGGGCCAAACGAACTCCCATGGTGAGGACACTCGTCATTTCAGTTGATCGGGACAATGACCTGGGGGTCAAAGCAGGTGTTAGAGGGCCAGTAATCGGACGAAAAGCAACCCTAACTGCAGCCTTGAGACTCGGCATCGCTGATCCTGAGGAAAGTGACACAAACGCTATCATGGGCGCACTTCACCATCATGACAGGCTCATCGAGAAATCTGATTCCAGCGATGGGGTCGAAGTGGCAATTCTTACGGGGGACGTTCGTGTCGGTCCCAGGAGCGATAGAGCGATAGCAAGCCAATTGGACGAGGTCATACGACTTTTTCAGCCAGATACTGCCGTCCTCGTCACCGATGGAGCGGAGGACGAAGCCTCGATACCCATCATATCATCCAGAGTCAGGATCGATCACATAGAGAAAATCATTGTTAGACAATCAAAGGGCATCGAGAGTACTTACTATTACATCGCTAAAGCAATCGAGGACCCGCGATGGAGAGCTAGATTGCTGGTACCCATCGCCACTTTCCTCCTTATTCTCGGTCTAGGCCTAATCTTACCACGATATGGCAATATCCTAATTGGATCTCTTCCATTGATAATAGGAGGATGGATACTGGCGAAAGGACTTGGTTGGGAACAGCAGCTGGAAAGACTGTTTGATGACATGCGCAGCAGCGCATCAGGCGGGCTATTCTCCTCCCTTTTGTGGGCGATGTCAGTGGTATCCGTATTATTCAGCATACTAGCCGCTTTCGATATTTTTACCGATAATGTAGCATATGGGAACAGGTCAAATCTGTGGATATGGGCCCGAGCGATAGATGAAGCACTCCAGTGGCTCGTAATAGCCGGCGTTTGCTTCTCGCTCTCCCTTGGGGTCCTGCGTTGGAAAGAGGGGACTTTCCGCGGCCAGTCGATCTTAATGATTGGATTGGGGTTGGTGGCCTATGCATTCATCAATGCAACAGTCGACCTACTGCAGGAGTGGCCCAACTACCAGCCCTCGGTCTCCACGGTGGTTGATGACTGGGGATTGCCATTTATGTCGGTAGTTTTCTACTACCTTCTCAGAGTCGTGGTCGATTCCTTGCGCAATGAAGATGAAGATCCGAATGCCAACCGACACTGGGGCATTTGAATCGAAAGCCCATTCAGATTTTATCTCTGACTTGATTGCTAGAAATTCTTCCGTTTACGAACCCTCTCCATGTACCGACTGTAATTCCCCGGCCATACGACCACATTGCCATTGCCTGGAACCTCCCAGATTGTATCGCATATCTTGTCGAGAAACCATCTATCATGGCTGACCGTAATTATACTCCCATCATATCTTATCAGAGCCTCCTCAAGAGCCTCTTTTGCATCTGTGTCTAGGTGGTTAGTCGGCTCATCTAAGAGGAGAAGATTATTCTCTTCAAGTAGCAATTTTAGTAGTGCGATGCGGGCTCTTTCACCACCGCTCAATGAGCTTAATTTTGTACCAACCATGTCTTTAGTGAATTGAAATTGGCCCAACAAAGCCCTTATGTCACCATAATCCATTCTAGGCTTCAAAAATCTGATTTGTTCTATTGGTGTGAGGTCGAAATTTAATGATCTATGGTCTTGATGGAAGTAACCTATCTTGACCCCTGGCCTGACATCAATCTCCCCTTCGTCGAGTTTCAGTTCCCCCATTATAGTCCGCAGAAGGGTGGTCTTGCCGGCCCCATTACCTCCCACAACACCTATTTTCTGACCTCTTCTTACTCCAATTTCAACGGAGTCAAAAATGGGCCGATCCAATTCGCTGAAAGTTAATTTTCCCTTCTTTATATCGAGGACTTCTAGGCTGGATTTCTCGCTGGATTCCAAAGAAAATTTGAGTCCTCTACGAGATTTGGGTTTCATGGATCTTAGCCACTTCAATTCACGCTGAGCCCGATTAATCATCACATGCTTCTGTGAAATCGACTTATCGTATTTGTTCGCTGATTTCATAGATTGAACCGCACCTTTCAATCGTCGAAGCTCTTTTTGGGTTTTTTGAATGCGATCATCCAAGGTCTGTAAGAAAAGGGCTTTTTGTTTCAAAAAAGAAGAATAATCCCCTACGTAACCTTTCACATGGGCATCTTGCACTTCTAGTACCGCGTTGCAAATCCTATCGAGAAAGTACCTATCATGACTAACAACGACTATGGCTCCCTCGAAATCCAACAGGAACTGCTCAAGCCAATCTAATGTTTCCAGGTCCAGATGGTTTGTTGGTTCATCCAAAAAAAACACTTCTATCTCTGATAAACCAACGAGTTGTCGAGCAAGGGCTACCTTTGCCCTTTCACCGCCCGATAACAATTCGAGTTGAGTGTCCATAGGATGTTGAGATAGATCAAGGGCTCGAAGTATTTCCTGAGCCCTACTAGCAACATTCGATCCACCTGATTTGGCATTCATACTCTGCAACTCTTGATATCGATCGATATCCGCCTGCCAATCACCATCGTAGAACGAGGGATCCGCCATTCTTCCCTCGATATCGGCCAACTCGGCATCTATTTCCTCAAATTGTCTTCCCTTTCGTTCCAGTTCCTGTTCCAAAGTGGCTCCTTCATCAATATCTCTGACTTGGGTAAGGAAAGCAATCCTCAATCCCGGAGCGAATGAAATCTCACCGAGATCTTGATTTTGTTCAGAAATAGTTCGCAACAATGTGGTTTTACCTGCACCGTTGTGGCCAACAATGCCAATCCTGTCCCCTTCTTCAATTCGGACATTTACCCCCTCGAGAACTGTAGTCGGGCCGAACGATCTGTGCACCCCCTCCAGTCGAATTAACTCTCTAGCCACGCCATCCCGAGGGTAATGGGGTTGAAGTGGCCATCGGTCATAAGGTCCGATGAATCAAAGAATACCCGCCATGGCGTAGAACCATGGAATCCGTCATCAAGATAATTTGGAGGGGAAACCAAAGTGAGATCATAAGGGCGATCGAATCCGTAAAACCAGACGATTCTGATACCTTTACCATCGAATATGCCACGGTTGAGAGGGATTTTTTTGCAACTATTACAATAAAATCAATGTCACTTTCTTCAGCCAAGGCGACAGCAGACGATATCCTTGCCTGTTTGGGCGCCGCATCCGTGACAGCAGATATTCTCAACGATTGATCATTAATTTCTCATATTTTGGTCATAAATCGAAAAACACTCCTTCATATCCCACACGCTGATGGAAGAAGGTATGAACACAGGAACGATACTTGCATTCCTGATCGGCACTTACGCTTCTTTCGCTATTGCCGTGATGGCCGCCACCCCTCTGCTCGCGTAAGTGAGAGAACCGAAGGCCGTACATAATCAGGGACGATTAAATTACTCCTAGTAGAGGGTAGGGCATGGCATTACCCCACGACAGGTCGGGCTTGTTGTGGAACGACGGTCCCACTGCCAGGTTCACCAAATCGATGGAGCGCTGGATCAATGCTATGTATTCAGATGACCCATCCGACACAGATGTCATTACGGCGGGTCAATCAGTTTCCAGAATAATTGCCAAGGAAGACGGCGTCCTATCAGGAAGGCCGGTTCTTGATTACCTCATTGAAAACTACTGCAATGGAGCAACAACAGAGTGGAATTTTACCGAAGGCCAAGGATTTCAGAAAGGGCAGGAGATAGCCTCAATAGTCGCCAAATCTGATGAAATCCTCAAGATAGAAAGAATATGTATGAACTTGATAACTAGATTGAGCGGCATCGCATCGACGACCTCCAAGTGGAGCGAACAATTGGGCGGGGTATACCTTGCAGCAACTAGGAAAACGAACTGGGGAGTCCTAGACAAGTGGGCAGTACATATTGGAGGGGGCCTCACTCACCGCCTTGACCGCTCGGACGGGCTGATGATTAAGGAAAACGATTTTTCGATGTCAAAACTAACTTTGGAAGAAATCCTCTCAACCTTCAGGACAGCAACTGATTTTCCTGTGATCGAAGTAGTGTCATCGGATCAGGCATTAAGTGTGGCCAACTCATGGATCGAACTCCAATCTGGACTTTCAACTACATATCAATTAACTTTGATGATGGACAATCTGGGGCCCGAAAATTGCAGGGAATTCTCTGACAGACTAGATGATATGGGCCTAAGGCAAAAATTTGTTTTGGAAGGCTCAGGTAGGGTTAGGTGGGAAAATCTGCAGGATTGGGCACAGTCTGGTGTGGATGTGGTCTCATCGGGATCGATAACCATGGAGCCTCGCATGATTGATATGACGATGCTGATGGAGGTCTCGAAGTGACTATCCCTGATGATCATCCCAGAAGGAAATCATTGTTATCCAGACAGAAAATAGTCGACGCCCAAGCAGCTGGCTTACTAGCAGACTCCGCACTGATTGCCCATGGTAGGGGAGAGGCATTCGACTATCTTATCGGAGAAAGGACCACTGATTCTGCAAAAAGGGCTGAGAGGGAGGCATTGAACCGTCTTTTCAGAGCGAAATCGCCAGTCATTTCAATGAATGGAAACACAACTGTTCTCGCAGGTCGAGAAGCCATTTGCCTTGCGGCGTTGACTGGCAGCAGTGTGGAGATCAACATTTTTTACAGGACTGATGATAGAATGCGTTTGTTATTGGCTGAGATTCATAGAATGAAAGACTATGTCATGAAAAAATCTCCCTCGGATGAAATCGAGTTAGAAAGGTGGAAGGATATGGTGAAATCCGTTAAGATACATGGAGAGAATCCTGATGCTAAAATACCACATCTAGAAGGACCTCGAGCACTTTGCTGCTCACAAGGAATCTTCCAAGCAGATGTCATCCTTGTACCGTTGGAAGATGGAGACAGATGCGAGGCCCTGGTTGCGATGGGAAAGGAAGTTATTGTAGTGGACTTGAATCCGCTTTCGAGAACTTCAACTACAGCCTCCGTCACTATTGTCGATGAAGTCATAAGGGCTATGCAGCGAATGGTCATTATGGCAGTTGAAGGCCCTCTGAACACCGATCAAGACTGGGACAATCGAGCTGCACTCGTGGATGCTCTTGATGAGATAGGAAGATCAACGAAACTACTCTCTTCTTGAGATCACGCTTTGTCATTTCTCAGTAATCTTCTGACTCTGTCTGCAATCGCATCACCGACTTCCGAGGTCGTCCCAGTCCCACCAATGTCGTAGGTTTTGGGCCCATCTGAGGAAAGGTGTTGAGAAATGGCCTGTTGTAGGATATTCCCATACTTGTCCAATAATGGATCATCATGGCGAAGTGAAAGATTCTCCAGCATTAGTTGGAGCGAGGACAGCATCGCAATGGGATTCACTCGATTCTTGCCAGCGTGCTTTGGGGACGATCCATGCACAGGTTCGAACATCATGTGTTTATCACCTAAATTCGCTGATGCAGCCATTCCCATACCACCCTGCAATACCGATGCCAAGTCAGTTGCTATGTCGCCAAACATATTTGGAAGGACGACAACGTCAAGGTCTTCTGGGTCCCTTACGAGCCACATTGTGAAGGCGTCAATATAGGCCTCCTTTGCCCCGATTTTGGGGTATGATTCAGCAATCTCACGAAAGATGGATCGAAAAAATTGGCATCCTCTAAGGACATTAGACTTGTCGACGCAAGTCACACTCTGGGGGACGCCCAACTTAGCAGACCGTCGCACAGCAAGATCAAAGCAAAATTTGTGTATACGCTCACTTCCAGCCCGAGATATGGGTCGCGGGTCCCACCGAACCTCCCCTTCAAGGCCAGGAAATTTCTCGATGATCAGTTTCTCATCCTTCTTTCCAACTGCGGATTGTGCCATTCTCCTCAATAGAGAATGATAGAGGCCTTCGGTATTCTCCCTGACCATAACCAAGTCAACCAATGACGACTTCCAAATTTCCTTGTAAACCCCGTGAACTTTGTGATGAACCCCCTGGTAAAGCTTCACAGGCCTCACATTGGCATACAGATCAAGTCCAGATCTCAGACCAAGGATAACCTCTCCACCAGCCACATCCCCGTTTGGAAGCCTGGCATCTGGCCACCCAATGGCTCCAAGCAGAATCGCATCGCTCTCATCTCTGCAGATCTCGAAAGAACCCTCTGGCCATTGTTCTCCAGTTTTTAGGTAGTGTTGCCCGCCGCATGGAATAACCTTAATTTCAAATTCCACGTCTCCATTTTTCTGGAAGACGTCAAGCACCTTTAGGGCCTCAGTCATCACTTCTCGACCTGTCCCATCCCCGGGAAGAGCAACGATGCGATACGCGGACATCGTACCTCGCAGAATGGAATCCTACATCAAGCAACCCCTAACAAGAACTAATCTAACAATGCACATTGTTCATAGACGTCCATACGGAGTAGGCCCTTCATGGGTGAGGACGGATCGACCGGTAAAAAGAATCCAATAGACATCAAAGGGCTGCCAGACTCCGTGACTACCCTATGTGACGCCATGATGAAGATGGACCCAAATTGGAGCCTGTTAGAATGGCTGGACAGGCGTGCTATGGAAGAACTAGAATTGGTCGCCTCCCATCTCGGAAGGGAAAAAATGAGATTAGAACAGAGACTATCGAGGGTTGATGACATTGCCAGACAAATGGGTAGGCAAAACGAAGCCAATTCATTGAGCAGACGGGACCCCTTCCAAAGGAACCTATTCGATGTCTACGACGGTGTCAAGAAGACGGAACAACCGACCGTTGCTGAAATGTTGGAATCCGCGGCAAATGATGCACCTCCGATCACAGACGATGACCCCATGCTATCTATCATTTCTTTGAGGATATTGGAAATGATAGAACAAGCCAATGCCGATGGTTGCGAATTCATAACACTGGATGATATTCTCAATGAATTGATACCATCCAGCCTCCAAGAAGAAGAAGTAGACGAGGCAATTGCCCATCTCGTTCAGAGGGGGGAAATTATTGAATTCAAATACGGGCAATTCTGCTTAAACCGAAGTTAAAGGCTTTACTGAAAGCGGAATCCAATGTCAAGAATATGGAATTTCGGATATAACCAGAATGGAAGATGTTAACACCTATATCCACTTGGAAAAACCCATACTGCCTAGCGGAGCCGAGAATATAGGAGAAATCAAGAATGGGAATACATCCTAAAATAGGCATAACAGGATTGCCGAAATCCGGTAAATCTGCGGTCCTCGAGAAGGTTGTAGACATGATTACAAACGAGAGGAAAGATGAGAGAAGATCGAGAAATGATCGATCTCAAGGAATGCCAATTATTGGGGGGATGAGGACTGAACCAATACTTGAGGATGGCGTCAGAATCGGATTTGAGTGCGTTGACATAATAACCGGTGATCGTGCAGTAATGGCTCACAGGGACATTGACTCGAGAACTACGATTTTGGGTTTGGGAATCGACCCCACTGGATTAGACAAAGTTGCAGTACCAGCCATAGAACGCACGATAGAGACTTGTGAGATGCTGGTTATAGATGAGATAGGAAAATTTTCAGTAGAATCAGAGGCCTTCGTAAAAGTTGTACGCGCTGCCTTGGAATTTGATATGCCAACAGTTCTAACACTTCACAAGAAGTCCAGGCATCCACTGTTGCAGGATATCAGGAGAAGAGACGACGCTAGGATACTAGAGGTGACTCCAGTGAATCGTGCATTGTTGCCATACAAAGTCCACAAGCTGGTCAGGGAAACATATTGACCTCATCAATTGAGTACTCCCCTCCCCTCGGGCCTATCATGGTCACTCCTGCGAGACGAGCTTCTAGGGTCCTCATGGGGTTCACAATCGCACTCCTCCTAGTATTCGCGTTGGGCCTTCGAGGGGGCTGGATGCAGATTACCGAATGTCAGCCACAAAATTGTGGCTATAATTTGACCTCAGAAGTTCTAATAGGACTATTTTCCATCTTATCTCTATATGCATGGTGGCTTCTAAAGAAGTCACCGAAAGCCCCCCTCTTGAATAGAATCACTGACGTTTTTGTTGACCTCTCCGAGATAGAATTGTGGACAAGGCTAGAACAAGAGAGAATTGAAACCAACGATCTTGAGAGAATGTCAGATGCTTGGGCAAAACTCGAAGTTTCGACCATCGAGGAAGATGGCAAATAATCAAGCGAAACCTTCACCCTCCGCCTGCCTCCGCGAAGCAATCATGTCATCCATACCAGAGGACCTGAGTTATACTGCTGAACACGAGTGGGTTAGCATCGAAAACGAGATCGCCACCATTGGCATAACCGATTACGCACAAGACGCGTTGACAGACGTTGTTTGGGTGGAGTTACCAATGATTGGTGACAAGGTCGAATCTATGGAACCCTTTGCGAGTGTCGAATCGGTCAAGTCCGTATCTGAGATTTACGCCCCCTTATCAGGAGAGGTAATTGAAGTAAACGAGGATCTCGAAGCAGCACCAGAGACTATCAACAATGATCCATATGGAAATGGATGGATATGCAGAATTAAACTTGATACAGAGGATTTGTCAGGATTGCTTGACCACGAGGAATACAGGTCCTTGCTCGGTGAGTGAACAATGCCCCCCCTCCACCTCTATGTAGATGGATCATGCGGTGATAATCGCAACGTAGGTAAGGAAACGATCGCCGGGTGGGGCGTTTGCATAGTCAGAGGGGACTCAGGAACTGGCAAGGGCCAAGGCGAAGTGATAGAGGAGTTCAGTGGACGAGTCATCACAGATCCAGAATCCCCAGAATACATGGGTGCGAGTGTCGGCTCGAATAATACCGCCGAATTAACAGCCATAGGACATGCCCTAAGGTGGGCATTGATTGATGGAAAAAAGGATGCACTGACAATAAGGTCTGATTCCGAATACGCCTCTAATCTCACCATTGGCATTTGGAAGCCCAAGGCAAACAAAGAACTCGTCCGCCGTATTAGGTCCTTCTGGAAGGAATGCCTGTTGAACAGGACCGTCACAGTGGAGCATGTCAGAGCCCACAGAGGGCATAGATGGAATGAAAGAGCCGATCACCTTGCCTTCAGAGCCATGGAAGGCAGGAATCCGGATCCCTTGCAATTCTGGAAGCCCGGCAATCGATAATCAGGGCTCATTCAGCAAACCCGTCGTGAGCATCGCATATGTCCCTTGGAGTACCAGCAATGATGCTATAAGATTCAAAATCAACCCTCCTGCTGGTGGAATAGCCAGCCACTCCCCGACAAACCAGGTAAACAAAATCATCATCACACCCGACGCGCATAATAATCTTCCACTTCGCGAAACGTCATTCCACAAACTGAGCCATGGAATAAGCCCATTTGTTCCAAATTTCCATCTAAACCAGCCGACGTAAAGGCTGAACAAGCCGATTAGTCCAAACACTCCTAGTGTGAATGACTCATCATCCCACGGGCCCGGGGGAGCCCAGCCCACAATTAGAACCTCGAACATTATGACGATACCGATGCCAAAGAAGGGCCACCATGTTGATGTCCCGCGACTCATGATGTCCGGTGGCCCTCCTACTTCATGATATAACGGGTCGAAGAAGCGTAACGGACATTCATACGGTGGACTTGACATTAGATGGCATGCGAGATCTGCTGGCACCTCTTCACGACCACAAGGGTCGGAAGACACCGAGTGAAGCTTCGAGGGCGTGGTTTATCCTGGTCATGACATTCAGCTTAATTGCGGGTTTGGCAGCTTCAGAAGGCAACATAGTGGTAGGCTCCGCTTGCGGGTTGGTCATTGCCACTGCTTTGCTAAATATTGGTTGGCTCTTGTTGAATACACTAGGAGAGGGCCGGAAAACAGTTGCATTAACTGGAGCAGTCACCCGCATGCCTGATATGAGTGAGGCTGAATGACCTATCATGGGCGTGTCGTATCGATGGGTTGGCATACCCGACACCGCGCACTTAGACCTTAGATACAGAGTCCTCAGAGAAGGCATGCCTCGCGAAACCGCAAGATACAATGATGTGGATGATGATCCTAATACAAAATTTGTCGGAGCGTTCATCCATGGGGTAATGGTAGGTTGTGCGACACTGCAGTATGACCCCAGAGAGGAAGCCAATCTAAGAATCAGGGGAATGGCAGTGGATCCGGACCACAGAAACAAGGGGATCGGTTCCAATCTCGTTGGAATGCTCCAAGACTACGCTATTGAATTAGGGACAGGAATATGGTGCAACGCCAGGGTAAAAGCTATGCCGATGTATCAACGAAAAGGGTTCAAAATAACATCAGAACTATTCGAGATTGCGCCTATTGGAATGCATTATGAAATGCATTGGAGTCCGAAAGATATTGCCAAATAGACGGAGGTTGATGAATGGTGGAAACAAGGACTTTGAATCAAGACGAGATTGAGGCTATGATGGCAAGAGTCAATTCAGTGCCGATGATGCATACCCTAGATCTAGAGATCTTGCGCCTAGATCATGGGGAATGCGATGCCAAGGTACCAAGGAAAATTGAGTGGGATGGCATATACCAAACCATGCATGGGGGTATCTTAGCAACAATAGCAGATTCGGTTACCTGCTGGGCAATACTCACCCAGATAGGAGCAAAAGAGAAAGTGGCAACTACCGACTTCAACATCAGATTCCTGAGGCCATGTTTGACGGACGCGTTGTGTCATGCGCGCGTAGTAAAACTTGGTAGAACACTTTGCGTAGCTGAGGCTGATTTGCTAGATACGAACGGCCGCAAGGTCGCAGTCGCACAAGCGACCTATGCCCGCTTGCACGATTGAACAATTTTCAGTATTTTATGTAGAAATACGACTATATAATTTTAAGATGCCTAGATGTTTTACTAACATGGGACTCCTAAGAGTCAAATCTACGCCTGCTGCCATATTGCTGACTTTCACTGCGATTGTTTCCTTGATCTACGCGTTGAACTTCATGTTCTTTGCTGACTGTTATGTGACGGGCGGTGCCGATTGTTTCACAATTCTCTCCAACGGCACATCTGATGGAGACAATTCATTTGGCAATGGGGCACCCGAGACTGCTTTCAACGGCGTCCTCATGTTTGGCATCTTCATTTCTACTGCCATCATCCTGAATGAAGGTGCAAAGGGTAAGTGGAGTACGATGATTCCAGTCATAATAGGTCTTACCACAATGACGGCCGTGCTTTGGCTGTATTGGGGTGATGATCTAGATTCTGCGGAGACTCCAAAGTATGTCACACCTATTCTTCTGCTTGCATACACGGCCGCTTACTTCTTGTTGAAGGGAGAAGACGAGGTAGATGACGGCCTCTCAGATTTTTCACCGGGACAAAATATCAAGGATACACCTGCCTTAATTACGCTGTCTCTTGTAGCCTTAATGGGCGGTTACTACTGCTTCCGAGCTTTACTAAGCCCAGGAGCAGTGAGCGAACTCGTAGAGCCCGGAGCTCTTGAACATGGCCTAGGTTCACCTTCCAATGTCACTGTGGCTGTTGGTGGCAGTCTATTCCTTGTGTATTTCTTATGGACTGTCCTGACCATCTTGGATGGAGCCAGCGGTAAGTGGGCCATTATCCATCCTGGTATTTTCGCCCTCTTGGCTGGAGCGATACAAAATTACGTCGGATATGCTTCTGCAACCGAGGAGGCCCGCAGAGCCATCACAGATGCCACCATACAGGACGCAGTTGCAGGCCCCCTTGCCCTGTTGCTCGTTTTGTTCGCCTACTACAGGCTAAGGCCTGAGGGGATCGAGGACGGAATGACATACGGCGGAGAAGATTGGCCCAACAAAGCCAACGACTTCAACGTCATGGTAATTGGATTCGCATTGGTTCTCGGCCTATTGTTCACATTGAACGCAGTATTGGTTTGAATTGTGGAGCACGAGCCGGGATTTGCACCCGGGTACACGGATCTGCAGTCCGTTGCATAGCTACTCTGCCACTCGTGCTTGTGTGTCCCACCAAACATTTCGATTTCAACGCTTCCCGAGTCTTGATTTGTACCGTATCTTAGAATACCTTCATGGACAGGGGGCTAAACCATTCCTATATGCCCACGGTCGCAACCCGTTTCGATAACCTCGGTGTTGGATTTGCACCCTACCTCCAGCCCCCTCCGGAGGGAGTCATAAGGTGGACCGTTGGCGAACCAGGATTCCCAACTCCAGAACCAGTAATCTCCACTGCTGTGTCCGAGTTACTAGATGGCAAGACGAAATACACAAGAGGCCAAGGATCACCAGCACTATGCGAGGCTGTTGCACACCATCTAATGAAGACCAGCAAGATAAGTGTGAGCCCGGAGAATGTTTTGATAACACCAGGCGCCAAACAAGCCCTACTCTACTCATACATGACCGTGCTAAATCCTAGTGACGAGGCAATCCTACTCTCACCATCATGGGCCTCATACGAACCGATGATTTCAATCATAGGGGGGGTCCCAGTAAACGTTCCCGTAGACAGGAAAAACTTCCATCCAGATATGGATGCCATTCGCTCCTCCATAACCGATCGTACACGAATGATAATGGTAAATTCGCCCTGCAATCCAACCGGCGCTGTATACACACGGGAGGAGATTGAGGAAATCGTATCTATTGCCATCGAACACGATCTCTGGATAATTTCAGATGAGATATACTCGAGACTTATCTGGAATGGAGGTGAGCACGTCTCACCGGCCACAATCGAAGGTGGAAAAGAGCGCACTATTGTCATAAGCGGTTGGTCAAAAACATGGGCTATGACAGGTATGAGAGTAGGTTTTCTCGCAGGGCCTGAACAAGCCGTGAGAGCCGCTGTGAAATGCCAAGCCAACTCGGCCTCGCACATCCCCACATTCATGATGGAAGCAGCTAGGGTCGCATTAGATTGCGATGATCACGTGGAACGATTCTCCGATGCCTACAGGCACAGGAGGAATTTGATTGTTCAGGGCTTAGAAGACATACCGGGCTTGAGAATAGTAAACCCGGAAGGTGCCTTCTATCTATTCATAGATGTAACAGGGACAGGAATGTCTGATGTCCAGTTTGCAGATGGAGCCTTGAAGGCTGGCGTACAACTTATCCCAGCATCGCTCATCACAGGTGGAGAGGGTTTCATTCGTGTATCCTATGCTGCTTCAGAGGAAGACATCAAAGAGGGAATAAACAGATTGAGATCATGGCTCTTGGAATAAAAGCAAAAATTGTACAACCCACTACCGTTTATTTTAGAGAGAATAGAGGCCAGAACTAATTAGAATAATTCATAAATAGAAATCGCCCGACACAGCCCCAATTTCGGTGGTGATAGGGTGGTTAAGGCTCACGGAAAACACGTTTACATCGACTATACTGGGTATCAATATGATGAACTGAACAATGGTGAAAAAATATTAGAAATCATGATCCAATCAACTCGGGTTGCGAACATTAGGCCCGTGTTTTCTCATGTGGAGGAGTTTGATGGTCAGAGCTCACCTCCTGGGTTTGCAGCCGTGGTACTTTTAGATGAGTCCCACATCACTGCACATTGCTATTACGAAAAGGGATGGTTGGCAATTGATGCATTTACATGTGGTGATGGCGATCCTGATCTTATTGCGGAATACATAACAAGAAATCTGGAAATAAGGATGCCTGGCCTCCAACAAATGCGGAGGGAGTTGGTAGATAGGTTCCTTTACAACAACGTAGAAGAGGCTGTGATTGATTGAAAGAAGAAGGGGATCCAGTGAGAGATTTCATCAAACGGAACTACAATCATTTCAACGCGGGAGAGCTTTCGAGATGTATAGAATCACTTCGGGATTTCCTTGACAAAGATGGCCGATTGATGATAACCCTTGCTGGTGCTATGTCGACGGCAGAGATTGGCAAGACACTCTCACCTGCGATCAAGGCCCAAAAAATACACGCGATATGCTGCACAGGGGCTAATCTGGAGGAAGACCTGTTCAATTTAGTTGCAAGGTCAGATTATGAGAAAATAACAAATTGGAGGGAACTGACCCCCCTTGATGATCTCAATCTCCACGATAGAGGGCTCAATCGTGTCACAGATGTCGCAATACCAGAACATCGGGCAATAAGATACGTAGAGGACAAAATCATGACTTTATGGAAAGATGCTGAGGCTGCAGGCGACAGAAGATTCCCTCATGAGTACATATATGATCTCCTAATGCACGGGGATCTAGAGTTCGATGGGGACCCTGATGACTCATGGCTAATGGCCGCAGCGGACGCCAACATTCCTATTTTCACCCCTGGATGGGAGGACTCCACTCTGGGAAACATCCTAGTCGCACGCGTGATTGATTTGTCCATATCTTCTCAAGATATCGTATTAAGTGGATTACACTCAATGCAAGCATTAGCGGATTGGTACAGAGAGGATGACTCTCCTACGGGGATTCTACAGGTAGGAGGCGGGATCGCTGGGGATTTCCCCATGTGTGTAGTTCCGATGCTTAGGCAAGATGTCGGAATCAATGTGAGATTATGGTCTTGGTTTGCTCAGATATCAGAATCAAGGCCGTCCTACGGGGGCTACTCAGGTGCACCACCGAGCGAGAAAATCAGCTGGGGAAAAATAAGCACCGAGACCCCTCGGTATGTTATAGAGTCGGATGCCACCATAGTTTTGCCATTGATTCTCCAATCGATAGTAGAAAACTGATCAAACAAGTCGACCTTGATATTGAAGCCCCTGTTCTTCTATCCTGATCAGTTGATTGTATTTCGAAGTTCTGTCAGACCTAGCCGGAGCACCTGTCTTTATCCAACCACATCCAGTTCCTACTGCCAGATCGGATATGGAGCTGTCACAGGTTTCACCTGAACGATGTGACATGATGCAGTCAAAGCCGGCGCTTCTAGCAATCTGCATCACCTCAAGAGTCTCAGAGACAGTCCCTATCTGGTTAGGCTTGATCAAAATTGAATTGGAGGCCCGATCAAAGACACCCTTCTCCAATCTCAATTTATTGGTTACGTAGAGATCGTCTCCAATGACAAGAACATCATGACCTTTCTCTGTGAAGGATATCCAGGACTCCCAATCATCCTCTGAGAAGGGGTCTTCTATCGAAACTATGGGATATTTTTCAATCCAAGAGGAATACAACGAGGAAAGTTCTGACCCGCCAATCATCTTTCCATCGAAAGAATATCCACCAGAGTCATAGAATTCAGTGGCAGCGACATCTAGTGCGATTCCGATTTGAGTTGAACTTGAGTATCCAGCCCTCTCGATGGCTTCTACCAACAATTCCAATCCCTCTTCGTTTCGTCCCAAGGAGGGGGCGAAACCCCCTTCATCACCGATTCCAGAAAGCAGTCCCTTTTCCTCGAGTGCGTTTTTTAGGGCGTGATAAGTTTCGGTCCCAGCCCTCAGAGCAGATGTGAAATCTGGGAATCCATACGGAACAACCATGAATTCCTGCACGTCTACGTTAGTTGCTGCATGTGCACCTCCATTTAGGATGTTCATCAACGGGACTGGCATTACGCCGACTGGCCAATCACCAGGTATAGATTTCCATAATGGAATCCCTTTTTCATTGGCCGAGGCCCTCAGGATCGCTAAGGAGCAACCTAGAATTGAGTTCGCCCCCAGTAGGCTTTTGTTTGGAGTCCCGTCTGCTGAAATCAGACGCTCGTCGATCATAGTCTGATCATGGACACTCATGCCGATTAGCTCATTTCTTAATATCGTATTCACATTATCCACAGACCTTTGGACTCCCGATCCCAGCCACATGGGGCCACCGTCTCTCAGTTCCACAGCTTCGTGAGATCCAGTGCTAGCCCCAGAGGGGACTGCTGCCCTTGCCGAGAATCTCCCGTCTACAAAACAGTCGACTTCAATCGTCGGCCGCCCCCTCGAATCGAGGATCATTCGAGCGAGGATGTCGGTGACTTGTCCAATCATGGCCCAATGCGGGGGTCACGCCCTGTCAAGTTTCCCGAGAATTATGTATTCAACCAACCTAGCCACCTGGAGACGGCTGATTGCAGTAAGGGAATCTCTAATTCTGAGCGACAGCATCTTTCCCAGCACAACTGTTCTTGGGATGGTGAAATTGAGAACAACTCAGCTTTGCACAGGACCCCATCATCTTGAGAGCTCAACCTTCGATAGTCATCCACGAAACAATGGATTAAGTTCTTCGGGAAATGGTGCATTACGGCTGTTTCGGGACAACACAGAACAGCACTTTTTTCCAGGAAAAGTAGTGAAGAACCATCGACCTCATTTATTTCATGTCCGTGGAGATTTACGTGGTGAAGCATCGCTGCGACATCTATGTTGTACCAATCAGACTCTTCCTTAGTGAGTTTCAATGATGATATATCATCAAGATACTCTTGGATTTCACTTTGGCTGGATTGAGGCGCGTCCCGCATCAGTGAAACAAAAAACATCCACTGATTTGAAACCAACCAGCAATAAATTCTGTAAATAATTACCGAAAAATGTAAAATTTTTTAATTTTTTTTCCGTAAGAATGAACCAATGGTATCAAAAGTGACTGGTTAACGGCAATATCATGCCTGAAGTAGATTCACTCGACAGATCCATTCTGTCAGTACTCAGAGACCAAGGAAGATCCTCATTTGTTCAGATCGCCAACTCAACCGGTGTCACAGAGAGAACGGTCAGGGCCAGAATGAGAAGGCTGGAAGACGAGGGCATCATCAGAGGGTATACGATAAGGGAGACAGGAATTGGACTCTCTGCGTTAGTCCGACTCAGTGTTGGGCCCGGTATTGAGATTGGCACTTTGGCAGGTGAATATGCATCTTGGGACGGTATAGAATCAGTCTACGAGATAAGCGGGGATGCAGATCTAATCGTCCTGGCACATGTTGATGACACCGTGGCTTTGCGCGGACTCTTGGACAGAATTTGGTTAAGTGCTCCGGGAAGCATAATTTCGACGAGAACTGAGCTTGTATTGGAACAGTACTGATAACTCGTGATTTCCAACAAGATAAGTCCCAGAATCATGGTGGGGCATTAGTCATTCTTTCCACTTTACAGAACATCCAATACTTTCTGTTCTCTGGACCCGGATTCTCTGCCCTGAGAGATATTGATTCAGTGCATCCTTAAGTTCACATGTTGTAGCATTGGATGGATCTCGGGGGGAATCGTCAAGGCGACCACGATACAGTACATCATGACCTCCAGAAACAAGATAAAATTCTGGAGTTCGCTTGGCTCCGTACGATCTTGCAACCTCTTGAGTCGAATCATGCAAGTAAGGGTATGACATCCCCTTGGAGGCCCTCTCAACCATATGGTCCCAATCATCTGAGACATACCGCTCGGGGTCATTTGAATTGATTCCGACAAATCCTAATCCAAATTCTCTTGCCATCTTTGCTATTTCTTCAATTCTACCCTCTGATGCGACAACGTATGGGCAGTGATTGCAAGTGAACATCACAACCCCACCAGTTTCTCCGATCACTCCATCTAGGCCGACTACAGACTCACCATGGGTCTTATTCGCATTTGGCAGATTGAATGTTGGCGCTTTATCCCCCGGCTCGACACCATGACTTGAAGGCATGATCTGCCGAAAGCATCACCTGACATGAACCCTTTCTGCGGGAATCCCTGCCAATGACTCCATCAATCTCAGCCTAGATCTGGCGTGTTGATCACTTGGATCGATATCCAGGACCTGACGCCATCGTTTGTAGGCCGCCCTGAAATCTCCCGCCTTCTCTTCAAGATCGGCAAGGATCATCAGGACGTCAAATCTCCTCGGATTGCATTCCGAGGCCTTCTCGAGGTCGGACATGGCCTCGTCAAGCCGATTAAACTCAAGATATAACCTCGCTCTACAGGCCCATGATTCGCTATCACTTGGATCCAGTCTAATTGCCTCGTTGAGAAGAGCCTCAGCCTGCTCACCCCTTCCAGTTTTTATGAGGCAAGACGCCAGTAATGCCATTGCATCGACATCTCCAGTTTGAGATGAGACAGCGCCTTCGAGTAGATCTATCGCCTCATCCCATAATGATAGCCCAACCATTGCCTCAGCATTACGTTTTATGGCTATTGGATTGTTTGGCCTGTTTCTGACAACCTCGCTGGAATGTTGGGCTGCCAAGTCGTACTTATCTTGGAATAGGTACAACAAAGCAAGGTTTAGACGGCCTGAGACGTGACTTGGATCAACCTTGATGACGCTCAAAAACCTCCTCTCAGCCTCTTCCATTCGTCCTTCTCTGGCATGTGCCAATCCATTCAAGAAGTCCATTTCTAATCTATCAGCTCGAACCTTATCGCATTCCCTGAGCACGGATCGTGCCTCGTCGAAATCCATCGTTTCGATGAGTATACGCGCCTCTTCAATTAGGACGCTTGGCTCCTTCTCAGCGATCCGTCTCGCCCTGACGATGCACGTCCGCGCCTCGCCTAGATCACCAGATAGCCTGTTGTAGTATGCGGTAGCCAGCCAGCTTCTATGATCTTCTCTATCACAGCTCGTCATCTGTATGCTGCAGTCCTTCAACCTCGAGATGAGGCTTTCAGGCACCGATCCAGTATTGTCCCTTTCCAACTTGCACTGACTCATCAAAACTAATACTTCAGATTCCAAAAGTCCTATTGTTGGGTTGAATGCTCTCGATCTGTCTAACAATGACAAGGCGTTATTCAAGTCATCAACGGCGATTGACAACTTAATCCCAGCCTCGTAGAGGGCTGGACTCCCACCAACATCAACTTTTGAGTTGAGGTGAGCCATCGCGGAATCTGCCATACCCATTGAAACAATTATTGAGACCTCCAACAGAATCGAATCATCAGACTCAGATTTTATGTCCCTAATTAGTCTGAGCGCCAAATCATACTGTCCCTTCAAATGGGCAATTTCAGCCCTCATGAATAAGACGTCGTCAACGTTTTTCTCTTCCAAAGTCATGCCGTCTAACAATTCCAGACCTTCGTCCAGCATCCCCTCTGATATTTTCTTGCGGGCCCGTTTGACTCTGACCGAGGGAGACATTTCCAGGACATTGGGGCCCACAGCTCTGGACCGAAGATTATGAATGGACCCAACAACCTCCACCTCCATCTCTCCATCCCAATCAAGTGACGCTAGCCTCCGCCGATTCCGAGAAGATCTTGAGTCACTTTCAGGCAACAGGGATAGCTGTTCGATCAGCGCTGGCATGTCATCGGGTTCAGAGTCGATGTGGGCTTCCAGAGTTTCAATCAACTCGTTCCTTGTCCCACTGACTCTGATAATCCTCAGGAGGCCAGACATGGAATCGAACCTATGCCCTTCTCTGAGGGAAGCCTCGTAAGCATCGCGAGCATGTTTTTGGACATCATGCTCCTCAAACAATGAACCCAGTCGTTCAAACTGTGAGGAGCTTAAACTCAGGTCATCGGGCCTTACCCCAGTAGAATCTAACATAATTCCAAGCCTCCTAGTGAGACTCCCCATTGCTATCAGAGAGTCGTCCGAGTCAGCCTCGTCATTTTCCAAGGCCATTGCAAGTAATCTCGCTGGATGTGAGATTAAATCACAAACCCTGCTGACGCTTCCTCCATCCAATCTGCTCAGCATTCTCTCTGCTGTGTCGATTGCAGTATGGGCTGCAAGTCTGTCATGCACTGGATCACCGTCTCCGATCACGGATTCTAATCCGTCATTCACTGATGACAATTCTCTGTGTACAGTATAATATGCGGAGGACATCGTGTCAAGCTCCAACTTCATCTCAAGTGCCTTCCGCTTGTTGTATCTTTGACGGATAAAGGCTGTGGCGTAAGCCATTATCAACAGTGCATAGACCCCTATCACTATGCGCGAGGCCTCTACCATGCAATCGATCGACTTCGATGAGGCTTTGATGCCTTCTGTCTAATCAAAGGGGCAAGTGGCAATTACACGCCCCTTCGAAGAATTTCGGTCACAGGTCTGAAGGTGCGTATGCTGACACGCTTCCCTTCCTTGCAGTATCGCCTACAGTACTGGCTAGGACGTTATCAATGCCCGCTTTGCTGGCGAGATCAAAAATTCGATCACTCATCTTCCCGGCGAAAACAAGCCCGACTGCACCCTCTGTTTCTTCAAGAGCCTTGCCGAGAGCGGCTGCGCCAAGGGGGTCGCTGCCCGACCCATCTTCAAGAATGATGACTGCCTGGTTCCTCTTGAGGCCCTCCAGGTGTTGCCCCCAGTCGGCCATTACCTCCGGCGCTTGGACTTCGGCTTTCTCATGGCCGAGAGTTGCGTTGTCGTCGCTTTCCATCTGTTTCCTAATTCTCTGGACTACCTTCGCTGCGACCTCTTTCTGATTTAGGCACTTGGTAATCGTTTTACCCTCTAGGTGTTCAACCTCAAGGCTCTTTGGTGCAAATGCAACATGGGTCAGGGACTTTTCTAGCGATCCTGAGAGCTCCATCAACAAGAGGCTGCCCCCACGATCCCCGTCGAGAAATGCTGTGACGTTTTTCTTGGTAGATGCCAATTCGACTAGCTCATTTGGGACGCCAGAGCCCATCATTGCGATTGCATTTTTAATTCCATACTTCAATAGGTTCCTGACGTCATTTCGACCCTCTACAATGATTATCCCATCGCTCTTTTTCACGTTGGGTCCAGCAGTCATTCCATTCACGTTTACCTCAGTGTCAACTGTCAGAACAGACCTTACCTCGTCCAGGATATTTTTAGATTCATCAGCCCCTGAGCCGATTAGGTCCATCAGTAGGCGCTTGGCACGATCAATCACAACATCTCTCTTCGCAGATACAACATTCTCAATCCTTTGCACCCGTATTGATGCTTTGCAAGGGCCAATTCTGTCGATAGTTTCGAGCGATGCTCCAATCACCGAAGTGGATACTTGATCCATTGAGGTGGTGAGGGTTATTTCCCCATTTACACTGCCCTTCCTCTGGTTCAGTGAAACATCGACATGGCCTATTCGACCGCTCCTCTGTAGGTCTCGAAGCTGGAGCTCTTCACCTAAAAGCCCCTCAGTTTGGCCAAAAATGGCTCCGACAACGTCCTTCCTTTGGACTGTACCATCTGTTCTTATGGTTGCGTGTATGACATATTTTCCTTCTTTCTTTGACATGTTCTTTCCTCCGAACTTTCACCATTCCCTCAAACGGGGGTTCGCGGCCTTTCGCCGCCATAATTGGCAAGGATGGGTGCAAGACACCCGCGAGTGGGACAGTGACCTGTTCATCCCAACCCTGTTGTGCTCTGCATTTGAACACTTTGCAAAAATAATCAACAAAATCACCAGAATAAAACAGACTCGCCTATGGGTCAAATCCATATCTAACTCCTTTCGTTGACGACTCGTGGACAGAGCCATCGACGCAACTGCGGTCTTTCGAGGAGCAACTACTCTGGCGATGAAGGATGGCCATCTTGACGATCAGGAAATGAGGATTCTAGCACGCCTTTCGCATGCGCTGAGATTGCCCGAGGGTCTGCCATTGAAAATTTATGACAACATCATCGAGGGAAGAGATAGCGACTCCGGAAGAGAACTAACTAGATCCGAGGCTCTGATGGTATATGGCCAAGTATTGGAGGCCTATTGCACAATTTCCGAGCCCACGCCTGAAGCAGCCCTGTTGCTATCCTACATGCGGACTGTGTTTGATATCAATGAGACAGAGCATCGTGAGTTTGTCAGGAGTGTGGATCGACACCTGGAACAAGTGGTTCATCGCAATGTTGCAGCCCAACTAAGGACAACAATCGATGATGCAATAGAACTCGTGTCAGACCCTCTCCAAAAACTAAGGATTAGGAAATGAGGTTTCGTTATGGCCTTGGATGCATATCTATCATCCATACCTGATAGGAAGGCAAATTCAGTCAGAACCCTACCCAGAATACTCCGAGAAGCCTACACGTACGAGGTCCCGGCCCTCATAATGAAGTCTAGCACCGACAGGCTTTCTGTTGATGGGGATTACTCTTTTTTCTTAGGAACGCCAGATGCCTCACTGAGAAGAATTGCGTCTTGGCTTATCACAAAGAACTCCGGAACTCCTGAAGTGCTTGCGTCTATCTTGCCCTCGCTGTGGAAAAGACATGGTAGAGAAGACTTGGCGATGGCAGCATTGTTATTGGCAAACATAGATCATGGAAGAATGGGCACAAACCCATGGCGAATATTGGAGGATCTCATTCGGCCTCGGGAGCCAATCGAGGGATTGTTAATGTGCGTCGAGGAAATTCTCAGATCTGGACGCAAGTGCCCCGATGAGGAGAAGCTCTGTTCTTGGCTAGAACAAGGCGGTGTGAAGCAGACCTTGTCCTTGCTTTGCATCCATGCATCAATAATTAGAGGACGAGACCCAACAGAGAAGGAACTGGAACTTGTCGCTGGGAGCGATTATGAACAGGCCCCAGAATTAGTGATAAGAGTAAGGGATCGCATCCTCAACAGGCATCAAGTCTAATCACCTGTTGATACTGGGGCAAAGCAGTGTCAGACAGATTACTGCCCTCGGATGACCCAGTCGCTGAGGAAGTGCTTGAATGGACAATTGCCAAGGATGCCCGGGATGTCGCTCAGATCATGCACTGGCTTGAGCAAACAAACGGGAGAAGAGACAGGATGGTTTTGATGTCAACAGCTAAGGAACTGATTGATGAGATGCTTCATTCGATCAGGAGGCTTGACGAGCTTCGGTGAGATCATGCAGGCCCTGGTTCTTGCAGGTGGCCGATCGTCGAGAATGGGTCGTGACAAGTCGCTCATCCAAATAAACGGAAAGTCTCTGATCAGAATTACCTTGGAGAGACTAATTGATTCTGGCCATTCTTCGATACTTGTGATGGCTTCTGATGAGGTTCAGGAATCTAGACAAAGGTCCAGTGCCGGGGATTTGGCGCATGGGGTGGTGTGGGGGAGGGACAATGTCCCCTATTCTGGGATGATTGAGGCTTTGCTCAAGGCTATGTCTGACGAGACACTGGATCCCACCAAGCCACTCCAAATCTCCTCTGTCGATTCACCATGGCTCAGAAAAGAACTGTATCAAAAACTACGAATGAACCTAACCAACGATGTGGATATCGTGGTCCCCAGGGATAAAATCATTCACCCTTTGCACGCTTTATTTAGAGTCGAGGCATTGGCTGCAGAACTTAGCCCCGTGGCAGGCCCCTTGAAGCATCAGATTCAGAGGATGAGGTGGAGGGCTGTGGATTGTGAGGGACTGGGACTGGGAAATGTCAACCATCCTGGCGATCTATGAATAAACTCGGATTCTCGGCGATAGCATCAATGGTCCTTGGGTACAATGCATGCTCGGCCATCTTTACCCTTTCTTGAAGATCACCAATGCTGTCGCCCGTGAGAACAGGGACTTCGGATTGTGCAATGATTCGACCAGTATCGACCCCTTCATCCACAAAGTGAACTGTGCACCCAGAGATAACTGCTCCATCGGCCAGAGCGTCCCGATGAGCGTGAGCACCAGGGTATTTTGGAAGCAATGACGGGTGTATGTTGATCAACCGCCCTTTCCACTTTGACACGAAGACAGGCGTGAAGATCCTCATGTACCCTGCGAGGATGATTAGTTCTGTGTTGTACTCCTCCAGTTGCTCATGTATTAATTCCTCATGCTTCAGACGCTGTTCTTTTTTGTTTCCTATTTCTGGCAGCGGGATTCCAATGGAATCTATCCCTGCCTTTCTGGCGTGGCCCAAACCACCAGCTTCATTTGAATCGGCTAAGACCAAAACAGTTCGGAAAAATCGGGACCCAAATGACTCATACGATAGTATAGAAGCGAGACCTGATCCTCCACCGGAAATCATAACCGCAATCCTCAGAGGATCGCTAGTTGAAGCATCACGCGGTAGGGTGAATGAGCCATCCATGTCAATTGGGGGAGGTCACTAATCAAATATCCACGGTTCAAACATTGTATTTTATGACCAAATATACGCCCGATCAATCATGGAGCCATTGCGATCCGTCGATGAAATCGTCGACAGATACTCGGTAGAGAACTCCTCATTCAAGAGTAAGTTGTACATTGGTTTAGGAAGCATGTTCGTTGCGTTCGCTATTGCGGGTATCTGGATTCCAGGCTGGCCTACAGTATCATGGGCTGTCCCAGCAGCTTTCCTATTCTCCCTGTCCAGTCCTAGATTGTTCAGATGGAGCCTGACGAACCGATTTTTTGGACCTGCCATGTTTCAGTACTATGCTACTGGAAAAACGATTCCCGGACACGCAAAGACGGCAATAGCTCTAATCATTACTACAATGACATTACTCTCATCCTATGGTGTCTGGGCTGTTTCAACAAGGGGCGATGGTAGCCTGTTTGATTACTCGACTTGGAACGGTGCCGATCCGGGCTATGGGGCCTCGACGATTCTCATTGTGGGGATAATCGGAGTTTGGTACGTCTTAACTAGGGTAAGAACACGAAGAGTGTAGAATCATTCTCCCTTGGAGAAGCGGATAAGCTTGTCCACTGGTAAATGGTCGGCTGTGTCCTTACAATAATGCGCCTCCACGACCTTCCCATCTTCTCCAATGAGAATGTCCACCGGGATGGTGGACATCTTTGAGATCGAAAGTGTCATAGGAAAATATCCGTTAAGACTCGCGCGCAAAAATGTCATGGGGGACCTGAGAGCTCCCCACATGAATCTGAAGAAGGACTTCTCCACTCCATGACGGGCAAACAACTCATAATCCCCATCTGCCAATATGGTAAACGGAATGTCACGCTTCCCCATGCGCTTGCTAAGATCACCTATGTCAGCGTCGAAAACTCCGACCATTACCGTGTCGTCTGCAAACTCACCCCACCTCTTGACAATCCTATCTATCCTCACGTTGCAAAACGGACAGCTCGAGAATCTGAAGAAAGTAAAAATTACCCTTTTCCCTCTCACAGCGGATAGGTCGAATTGGCTCCCATCTAAGGCTGGAAGGGAAAAAACAGGCATAACATCGCCTACTGAAAGCCTTGCCATGTTATCAACATTATCTGGGACGTTGTATTATCTTTGTGTGGAATCTTTCAGGGGGAATTTTTAACCAGATTATTCCGATGGTCGAAAACAATCCGCCCATTGATTAGAATCATCGCGCTGCTCTTCATTGTCGTCTTGCTACTTGGCTGTACTTTCTATCCATATCCTGACGGATCTGTCTAACCTGAGTTCCCTTCAACATACTTACTAAAAAGACCCAACAGATAAATTACCCTTGTTGTGCAAGATTAGGAAATCCCATACAATCTCGCTGGACTCAACTAACCCTTGCGTTCCTATGAAAGAACTGCCAATGAGCGTCCCATCATCATTGTCATTTGAGTAAGGATTGTGTTGTGCTGCAAAGATGGTCATCAACTGGACAGTAGCGTTGTTCGCGCATTCATCGAATCCCTGTATCGAGTAAAGGGCATTCATTTCGAAGGTCTTGACCCCCCCCGAGCAGTCATTGTGCCCAGCCCATTCGAACATGTTCTCGACCGCACCCGTTTCGTAGGCTTCCGGTTCTGTCCACATGTCTTCGTTGAATGGGATGCTGAGGATAGTTGACTCATACAGAACAATTTGGTCCAAGAATCCATGTACCTCCATTATCGGAATTGGTGAGTATTGCTCGGTTGGATCATTCACCAGATACATCGCCATGCAGCCTACCGCAGCGAAGATGTGGCTTGACTCCATTGCAAGCCTCTGCGCCATTGCACATCCGTTTGACCATCCAGAGGCATAAATTCTATCTGAGTCGACATTATGCATTTCTAAGGTAAAGTTGACCACTCTTTCAATGAAACCCACATCGTCAACATCATTCTTTGCAGAGTGTGCACAGCACCAACCGGCGTTCCATGCTTGATTTTCTTCTATGTCAGTAGGTAGGTTGCGCCCAAGGACGCCATCAGGATAGACAACAATGGCACCATGCTCATCAGCTATCCTATCGAAGGACGAGAGCTTCTTGTGGTTGGTGGAGTCCGAAGCATAGCCATGCATATCTATCAATAACGGGACAGGCCTACCAGGATCCAAGCCCTCGGGAATGTGCTGTTGCCAACACCGTTCTAGACCTCCGTGGTCCACGCAAAAATAAGCTCCATTCTCATAATACTCATTGCTACCCGCATCACTTTCTCCATGGTCATCATTCTGGCCCTCTTCATTGTTCGAGAGGCAACCGGTCAGGATGGAGGAGAATAAAATCAATGAGAATGCCGTCGATGAGATCCACCTCATGTCCCTTTCTATCACTACTGATGGAATTAAACTACCTCTCTCAGTGGGGTAGAACCACTCATTCATGTAATAAACAAAATCACTTTTTGAGTGATCTTTAGACGGCCAAGATGAATAACTAGGGATTTCCACATCGGCCCATGGAACAGGGAACTGTCAAGTGGTTCAATCAGAAAAAAGGGTATGGGTTCATCGAAAGGGAAGGGGCGGACGACCTCTTTGTTCACATCTCAGAGGTAGATGGAACTATTCGCGATGGCGACTCCGTGGAATTCGAAGTCGCAGAGGGTCCAAAGGGACTCAACGCGGTTAAGGTGTCGAAGACTGAGTAATCATTAACTCGCAATCGATTTGAGTGCGTAGTTGTGGCGAAGCACCTCATCTATGATGACCCAGTCGGGAGTGGTCCCATCTATCCAATCATATCTGTGCCCCGGAATCATCCGCCAATCTCCTGGGAGGCTCTCGAGTATTTGCTTCCCTTTGCGAATGCTCCTGAATTGTGATTCAGGATCTGATCCAGGTAAGTCGACCCGACCCATCCCGTTGGTGAATAGCAGATCACCCGCGTGAAACACTCCATGCCCATGAATGGTGACGTGGCCTGGGGCATGACCCGGGGTGTGTGTGACCGTCAGGCTAAGTCTCCCTGCCTTCCACTCAACCCCCTCCAGCGGTGGTTGGGCCCATGTGTCGGTGAAGTCAACCCTCTCAAACACGGGGTGACCTAGCAAGTCTGGGACACGAGCATCCTCATGTCCCCAGACCTCAAGCCTAGGAAACAACCTCATCATCTCTTGGTAGCCCGATGCATGATCCCTGTGGGTGTGAGTGTAGAGTAGATGGGTTGGCTCCAATCCATCCTCCAACAGCCCCTCTCTCCATCTTGACGCGTCGAATGGATCAACTATTGCTACGATATTCGCATCCCTATCGATGAACGCCGTATTCATATTCAAGTAGGGCCCCATTAGGGTCACCCAGACCTCTGTGCCATCATTTAGGACCATCTTATCGAACTCTCCGTCTCCCAGCATGACCCCTCCGTACCTACGGCACCTCAAAGAAGTGACCTGCGATCGCAGGCACGAAGGAGGCATACGATGAGGTACGACCACACTGAAATCGAACTCCGATGGCAAGAGGTCTGGGACAGCAAAAATGTGTTTCAGGCCAAGGTCGATCACAACAAGCCTAAGTTCTACTGCCTAGAGATGTTCCCCTACCCGTCCGGGAACATGCACATGGGCCATGTACGCAACTACTCCATAGGGGACGCAATGGCTAGATTTCAGAGAATGATGGGCAAGAACGTGCTTTATCCAATGGGCTACGACTCATTTGGAATGCCGGCTGAGAACGCTGCAAAAAAAGAACGAGGACACCCAGCAGACGTGACTGTCCGCAATATTTCCAGCATTAAGTCAGACCAGAAGAGGATGGGGTACTCCTATGACTGGGGGCGACAGTTCGCAACATCAAGTGTTGAATATTACAAATGGAATCAATCGTTGTTTCTCGACTTCCATGAAAAAGGACTGGTCGAGAGGAGATCTGCTCCGGTGAATTGGTGCGTCGATTGTGACACAGTCCTCGCAAATGAACAGGTCAAGAACAACAGATGTTGGAGATGTGGATTGGAGGTGATTCAACGAGACATGTCCCAATGGTTCCTTCGCATGACTGAGTACTCCGACGAGCTACTCGAATCCTTGGATGACATAGTATTCCCAGAAAATGTGAAGGCGATGCAGAGGAATTGGATAGGCAGGTCCAGAGGCGCCGAGATTCGTTTCCCTATCGAGGATAGTGATGAGCAGATAGCCTGCTTCACAACCCGGCCAGACACAATCTTTGGAGTCACCTTCCTAACTCTGTCCCCCGAACACGAACTATGCCCAATCCTTTGCGATGGTACTGATTGGGAACATGGATGGATTGAACTTCGGGACGAATGCGCCAAGCTCTCTGAATTCGAGCGAATCAACCTACTCAAGGAGAAGAAAGGCGTGTTCCTCGGCAGATATGCATTGAACCCGATGAGTGGTGAGAGGATTCCAATCTATGCAGGGAACTTCGTAGTCGCAGGCTATGGAACAGGAGCTGTGATGGCAGTCCCCGGCCATGACGAAAGAGATTTCGAATTCGCCAAAAAGTACGGGCTGGAGATACGAACAGTCCTCCAGAATGACTCAGATGAGTATGAGGATTTGGAGCCGAAATCAGCCTTCACGGGGTATGGACCGATGATCGGCTCGGCCAAACCGGGATTGGACGGCTTGGTCGGTGAAGAGGCTAAGTCTGCCGTAATTTCATTGTTGGAACAGGAAGAATCGGGAGTCGGGACGACACAATATCGACTAAGAGATTGGCTCTTGAGCCGGCAGAGATTCTGGGGTACTCCGATTCCGATGATCCATTGTGAGTCATGTGGGACCGTTCAGGTTCCCAGGGAGGACCTCCCGGTGACTCTGCCGTTAGACTTGAAATTCACAGAAGAACAGGGTGGAAACCCCTTGGCCAGCCACGAGAAATTTTGCGAGGTGAAGTGCCCAGAATGCGGAATTGAAGCCAGACGCGAGACAGATACTATGGACACGTTCTACGATTCCTCTTGGTACTTCATGAGATTCTGTGATGCTGATAACTCAGAACTTCCATTTTCAAGGAAGTCAGTTGATTATTGGATGGGCGACGGTGTAGACCTCTACATAGGTGGTATCGAGCACGCTGTCATGCACTTGCTCTATGCGCGATTCTTCACTAAGGCGACTCGGGACATGGGAATGAACTCTGTCGGGGAGCCGTTCGGTAGACTGGTCTGCCAAGGGATGCTGAATGCCCCGGCCCCATACTGCAGCTCGTGCAATGCGGAGTATCATGTTGATTTTGAAGGCCAGCCATGCCCTAGTTGTGGTGATACCTTGGGAGCAAGATCCGCGAAGATGAGCAAATCTTTGGGCAACACTGTCAGTCCAGGTGAAATGGTGGAAAAATACGGAGCAGACACTGTACGCCTGTTCATACTCTTCGGGGCAAATCCAGAGGCAGGTATGGAATGGTCTGACACAGCAATAGACTCCAATCATCGTCATTTGGTAAGCATCATTGACGCATTTGAGGCATCACTCAGTATGAGGGAATCGGTGAAGGAGATTGACGAATGGCTTTTGGCAAAGGGGAGGAATAACATGGGCAGATGGATCTCTTCAATGGAAAATGTAAGTCTGAGGGAAGGTGTGATGATTAGCCATTTCGAGATGCTGTCCGATTGGCAGTGGTACATCAGGAGAGGTGGTTGCGATAGAGATTCTGCGTTGGGTTACATGTCGATGTGGGCCCAGATGATTGCGCCCGCTACACCACATATCGCAGAGGAGCTCTGGATGAAAATCGGTGGCCATGGCATTCTTTCCAGAAAGGAACTCAATCCAACTGATGCTTTATCAGAGGATAAGACACTACTTGCAGAGGAAAATTACCTCAAATCAGTTATTGACACATCACGTAATCTATTGACATTGGCTCAGAGACACTCTGACTCACCACTTCAGAACATGGTGATACAAACAGCACCTTCATGGGCTCAAGACCTCGCGTGTGAAGCCATCTCGTTATCTAGACAGAGCTTCAACTTTGACGAGCTTGGCATGGACTACATAAAGTCGCATACTACTTTCACATCATCGGAGAACAAAGGACAAGTCATGCAGATGTGGTCTACTATCACAAGAGGGTCAAAGAAGAAGCGAGGTAAGATACAGACATGGACCGAGGAGGAAAAAACACTGGTGTCGATACCTGATAAGGAAATCCACATACTTGAGAATAACCGTCAGTTCATCGCAGCAAGCCTTGGAATAAATCAAGTTGAGGTTTATGAGGCAGGATCGGGAGATGATGTTGGTGGGAAGGCAGGTTTTGCATTACCATTAGAACCCGGCTTAGCTTTCATATGAGGTAAAAGTATGAGCGTCATCCTGTACGACAATCTCTGTGAGTTTTGCACAGCATGGGCAAATTTCATCCAAAAGAGATCGAAAGGAAATGTCAGATTGGTCGGACAGGAGACTCAGGAAGGCCTTAAAATCCTAGAGTCTAAACCTGACAATTTAGAAGACGTTGATTCAGTATTCTTGGTTGATGATCGAGGTCACTGGTTCTCGAAGTCAACTGCTGCTCTGAGGATAGTCATGAAACTGAGATTTCCATGGCCAATTCTCTCTCTCGGTCTACTTGTGCCCAAGCAAGTCCGAGACTATGTATATGACGCATATGCCAAGCGGAGGTTCAGAGTCGGTGGCTTCTAGATTTCCTACGTTGGGTTCATGGAGTATACCCTGCACGGGTAGTCGTTGACAACACGTGAGGAAGGCTCTTCAGAAAAAAAAGGCCGGACTCAGAGATCTCCGAGTAGAGGAAGAAACTCAACTCGAGAGGGCACTGAGGCCATTCGGAGGGCTCTAGATAGATTCAGGGCCTCCCCCCTTCCCAAAGGTATACCAGAATCTATCGAACCACCCCCAACAAAGATAGAGATAGATTGGAAGGTCAAAGGGGTGTCAAAGTCGGTCCAGGACAAGGTAAGTGAAATAGTCACTCGAAAAGGAGAGTTCGGTTACCTTCCGCAGGAAAGGGTCGACGAGATTGCCACCCAGATAGAGGGGATGAACATCACTCTTGAACAAGCACTTTCACTCAGAGCTGCATTGAATCAAGAAAAGAGTGTATTTTCCCACGGCCGATTAATGAGGAGATCCAATGAGTTGAGGCGGAGATACGATCAGGGAGACAGTGTTCTCTCTCTTTCCAAGCGGTTTGATGCCCCTCCTGTGAATACATTTCGGGCAATATTGACTGGAAGAGGATGGTCAAAAAACAGAATCAAGGAATCTCTAAAGTCTCCCCAGTCAAGACTCAAACAAAGGGATTACGAGCAATTTCAACTCGCAGAAGATGCTGACAGAGTCAGTTCTGTGAACCAGAGCGAAACCCAATCCGCTGCCGAGGTCTTTGAGGAAATATTGTGTTCGCACTTCACCCAGCTGGGGGTTCGCTACAGAAAGCAAGGCGATTTGGAGGTCGAACAAAAGAAAAGCGAAGGGCGGGCTGTAATTACTCCGGATCTTCTGCTTCTTGATGATGTAAGGATAAATGGGATTCCATGTGCATGGATCGATGCAAAACATTTCTTTGGGGCTGCGTTAGGATTCCCAAGGAAAAAGACACAAAAACAAGTCGATCGATATGTCGCAGAATATGGACATGGTGCAGTAGTTTACCGACACGGATTTTGTAGTTCATTGAGGTTGAGGGGGGCTATTCTCCTTGATGCATCACCATTGGACCTCTCTGAACTGGAATTCTTTCATGAAAAGAATCGTGAATCAGACTGTTGATAAATTAGCCAATTTCACTCTTCGAAATAGTAAACCTGTTTCTGACAAAGCAGCTTCAATGATTCCAAGATTTACGGTTGACATCAAGTCATTGCGTGTAATTACGATGCTGTTCCCGAGTAGGCAGAGGGATGCAACAGCCTGTTCATCGGTTCTTGCTATCACCGAGTTAACAGCCTCCAGAAGGCCCCCTCGGCCCCCATCAGATAGGAGGCCGCTTTGCTCTACGAATGAACGTGCAGAAGAGAGGAGAATCGGCCAGCAACTAGGTCCCCACATGTCAACCAAAGAGAGCATCGAGGCCCTACCTGAGTCGCTAATACTCATTTTCCAGCCCAAGTCATCAATGTATTCACTGGTATGATGTCCCTTTTCTTTTGGCCATACCAGAGTCATTTCCATGTCCTGGAACCAGCCCAATGCGACACCCGGGCCCTTTTGGAGCCCATCTCCGTGAAATGGCGCACCGGGCGAGGTTCTAATCTCCACTCCCCCGGCAGATATGCCCGTCACGTCCCCCAGTCCTGAGGAACTTAGTCGCTCCGCAATGTGAGCATGTAGGAGGGACCTTCTAAGGGATAACTCGTATTCTTCACCAATCGCTCTTTGTATAGCCCTCGAGACTGCGATAGCAAGTGCTGCGGACATCCCAAAACCCTGTGAAGTTGGCAGATGGTTAGTCACCACTACGTCCCACTTCATCTTCCTTATCCGCGGCAGGTCTTGTGACACTACGTCAAATATCCCCTTCACGATATCTTCCGATCCCTCGAATCCTCTGAAGTTGACATTCACCCCCCATTGTCCAACAACGCCCCTCACAGAGACCTTACAACCAGTATCAAGACACAAACCAGCTCCTCTGCTGCCTTGTAGATATGGTTCCATCTCACTGTCTTCCACGGTGAACAACAACGTAACGTGGCCTCCGCAGGTCGCATGACCCATGGCAGGTATGCTCATCGCTTCGTTCATCGAGAACTAGTCCTTGAATTGAACAGGTACTTCAAGCAATGACGTGGTCGATGTCTTCTTTGATAGCGCTAAAGCGCTCTGCCAGTCTGTTGAAAGCAGCGTTCAGCGCCTCGGCGGGTGTCATTGACCCATCGGTCTCGAAGCTCAACAGGTATTCCCCCTTGACGTCCTCGAGTGTTATCGCGTCGTCAAAATCATCGGACAGGCCCGTCCCTGCACCCACGTTGTGCATGTCTTTCTTGAGATCAGAGACTTTGTGAACATCTTCCAGCTTGCCGTCTTTGAAGTCCTTCTTTGAGATTCTCAGACCCATGTCGAAAAGGATCTTCGCTCTCTTATCGTTCGATATAGATGCGATCTGCCTGGGCTCAAATGTGACGCCCGCAGTTGTTGACCACTTGGCATGGTTGACACCATACCCCATTCTAGCCGTGGCCCAGAGCTCAATCATCTGCCCTTCATGCAGTGTGGTTATCGGTATGTCTCTGTAAGCTTCCGGAACGTTACCTGAATCGTCACCAAGGAAGGTAAGATCACGGGCAGTAATCGTCCTTCCACCCTTGGCCCCAAAGGCGCGAAGTGTGTAGATCATGTTGCATGTTGGGCAACCCCTGTCCTCATCAACCAGATCTTTGCAGTCTGGACAACTCTCTTCAAAGGAATATGCCTCAGTGTCGGTCGGAACCGGAATCATGGCGAGCCTTTGAGCGATCATCTCATCGGGAATGGCATAGTTCGTTTCCCATACGATGTAGTCCTCATCTTCTTTTTCGAACGCGGCTTCACATTTCGAGCATCCTGTGCCGCCAGCCGTTCTACGTGCTACGCCTGCTGGATTCAGGTGCTCACATTTGACGCATTGATCGTATGTCCCCATTTGGAACCTAACGGTGTCGATTGCCATTTTGGGTATGTGACCCATGAGATTTCGCCTCACAGCATTCAACAGTGCCCTGTCCGAGTCCTTGAACAGGACAGTTATCATGTCATCTTCTTGAGAAATTATTTCTACTGATACCATACGATCACCTCAAACTCGACGACCACGCCGCCCCCCTTTCTTTTTTGTTCCATCTGTGGGAATAGGGGTCACATCTTCGATCCTAGAGACCTGTACGCCGGCGCGAGTTAGCGCTCTGATGGCAGCCGTAGCACCAGGTGCATTTGGAGATCGATTGCCACCTGCACCCCGATACTTCACGATGACCTGATCGAATTCCTTCTCAAACAACAATTCAGCCATTCTCTCAGCGGATCTCATCGCAGCGAACTGACTGCTCTTGTCACTGCCTTTCTTGGTGATCATGCCCCCGGATACCTTTCCGATGGTTTCTGCTCCCGTCAAATCAGTAGCAGTCATCAGTACGTTGTTGTAGGTCGTGAAGATGTGTAGAACGGCCTTCCTCCCCATCATTCTCCCTCCTTGGGAATGGTATCTTCAATTGTCGGGGCGCTCTCAGCATCAGCCTTGATCTGTTCCACGAACTCTGCATCAGCATCGGGCTGATCTTGATCGTCAGAGGAAGATCCTGGCATCCGCCTCTCTTCCATTTCTTTCCTGAAAGCATGCTTCGGATCAATGTAGGGCGAACCCGGAGAGTAGCCCAGCTCTTCTTCTTCGGAGCGGAGGATTTTGTAGCCAGGCACAGTCATTCTCTGATCTCCGATTGAGATGTGGCCATGGACTATCAGGGACCTCGCTGATCGCATTGATGGAGCTAGGCCCTTGAAGTAAACCACGGATTGCAGCCTTCTGGAGAGCATCTGTTCGACTGTGATTGATAGTACGTCATCAAGAGTCGAATCCTCGTGCAATAGACCCTTTCTGTTTAATGAGACCAGCAGATCTTCTTTCTCACGAGCATAGTGCCCCTCTGTTGAGTCAACACGACCAATTAGTTTCATTGCTTGGTTCCTGTGTCTTCTGAGGGCAGTTTTTTCTCTCCATATCTCTTTCATTCCGCCTATTTTCTTGAGGCCGAATTGTTCTTTCAATCGATGCTCCTCTTCGATCCTAGCCTCTTTCCAGGGGTGTGTGGGGCGGTCTGTCTTAGGGCGAGCGAACTTAGGATGTCCCATTCTTGATCACCTCACTTCTTCCTCTCAACGCCGAGTGTAGCACCACGCCTGCCGTTTGATCTTAGCCGCTGGCCTCTGAGCTTGTGACCGGATCTGTGTCGGATTCCCCTGTAGCTTTTCGTTGCGGCAAGCCGCGCAACGTCTTCGTCTTTGGTTAGTCTCACATCCATTGAAACCAAGTGAGCATCCTCGTTCGTGAGTAGATCTCGTTGACGGTTCACCATCCACCATGGGACCTTAGTTGCAAACTCGTCTATGGCAGATCTGAGTTTATTCTGGTCCTCGTCGCCAAGATGGCCAGAGAGCATCCCAGGGTCTACACCAGCAATTTTACAGATCTGCTCGGCACTTCGCTCCCCTATACCTTTGATAGAAGTGAGTCCTTGTTTCACTTGCTTTAGGCCATCTATGTCGCTGTCTGCTATTCTGATTATGTAGGAGAAGTCTTCTCCCAATTGGCTCTCGTCTATCTTTGCCATGTATCGGTTCCCCCGTGTTCACTGGTCGCCCAGTGGCCCTCTCGAGCGGGTCTCCGACCTGCATGCCATTTATGAATGGAACGGAGGTTCAAACTTACAATTCTCTGCAGAGGACGAGATCCTGAGACCCACCGTCATCGATTAAGAAACCGGTACTTCCATGAACTTGACCCATTATTTGCCTTAGTCTGTCTGTTATTCTCGTATGTAGACGAGGTTCTGAGGAACAACGTATCTGAATGGTTCCCACACCGTTCTTCATTGCTAACGCGGCCAGAGAGTCTATTGACATCAGATCCAACTTGGATGGAAACCTTCCGACCACTACCCCCTGGGCCACCACGAAAGGCCGAACTTCTGACTCTGACTGGACACCATCCTGAAGAAGAGCTAGGGGCCTCCTTTCCGATTTCCCAATCCAAACCAACTCTCCAGGAGCATATCCCGCATATTTCTCAAACACACCTCTGAGTCCTGACTTTGGTACAACCGGGTCGATCAAAGCTACTAGGTCCCCTGTGCATAGTTTGTAATCTGACCAACCCATGTCAAACGAATCAAGCTCATTCCCATTATCGATTAATGTGGAAAAGCTGCCATTATTCCATAGACGGACAGCCCTTGAGACCGACCCAACATTCGCCAATGGACCAGTTTGCAGGCAAAGCCTGTCAACTCGCCCCCCGCCCCTGCTGAGCCACTCCCATGTCATGGCCGTACTGGGGAAAACTCCCGATACTATATGCTCTATCTCCGACATTTGTTGCGGGGCTAACCTAGGGGATAGATCCAATGCCATCGCAGGCCCATTCGGTCCAACATGAATGTACTTTGACCAGGCCTCCAGCAACACCTTCAGCGGAGGTTGCATTTCTGACACTGAGTGGTTTTGAGTATCCATCGGTCGGGCTGGATCCACGTGTAGCATGCAAATCGATGTTTGTCCGGTTCTAGATTCCACAATACTCATGACTCCGTGCGCGTCAGTCCCGTCCCCACAAATGGCGATAACTGAGCTGTTGACGGTGGCCTCCGAGAATTGATAGGCACAGAAATCGGCACGCTGGGGAGACAGTTCAACGCCTGCGCAAGGCCTGTTTAGATACTTACTGTAAGCCAAGAGCTGCCCGCCTGAACCTGCTGCCGGATCTAGGATAACCCCTTCTGGCAAATCTGACTTGGATGCAATTTTGGCTCTGTACTCGGACACCGACTTGGGGGTCACTAGTCTACGGACTTCCCTTTTGAGTGCGCGCGGATCAACGTCTAGATCTGCAGATTCCACTAATTTGTGACCAGTTCCAAAAGTCATATCGAAACCCAGTATTAAGTTAGAGGTCCACGGTTTATTTCAAGCTCAAACCGAAGCCATCGATCTTTCAATTCGCTATCGCTATTCCCGTAAGCAAGAGAGGGGGGCAATAAGGTGACATGGGATGTCCCGGAACTTATCCCAGGCAGAAGCCCTCTGTCGCTGTCAATATCCAACCCTATTGCAGACCAACCGAATCCCTCGATCCATGCCGGATCGTCTCCTGCTGTGACAAGAAGGTCGCCCTCATCCAGTTGCTCATCTGTGTCAGCATCCCAGACCCTGTAATTTACCTCAATTTGGTCTCCATCTTCTACATGAATGTCCCTTGGCTGCGCACCCGCATACACGGTTAGATCCAGAATTACCTGGGCCTCCATTACCTGAAGATGAGACACGATAATCTGGACATTGTGCTCAGTGACTTCCTCAATTAATTCGAGCTCTAGTACTACAGAGTCATTCGCCTCTAAGTCAGTCATCGTGAGATCCGGCTCACCACCTTCTCCAAAAACGATCGAGCCCCCGATAATCTCGAGAACAAGGTCGAGGGACTGACTGCCTCTATTGTGGATTGCTAGCGAGGCCCTATCGCCTTCTCCTTGGTGCTCCCAATCACAGCGCACTTCTCCCGGCAGAAGGAAAAGGTCATCTTGTTCAGACAGAACGTCTGGCCAACTCCAATCGTCTTGCCTTGGATCGCAGGTATCGTACAGGAGAATAGCCTCCCAATACCACCTCTCCGATTCAGGGTCCTGAATCAATGATCTGTCAGTAGCATCAAAAGCGTCTTGATTCATATCGAGAAATTTCCAAGCACTGTACCCGACAACCAATGTTGAGATGAATATGAGCGCTATCATTGACAAAGAAAGCAAAATGGCAGCTCTTGGTATGGCCATTCTATTGATCCCGAGAGGAACCGTGGGATGCTCGATTTCCTCGGCTGTGTCCGAGATCCAAGGGCCTGTCACAGGACTATGAAGACATCCGCTGCAATCAACATTCGCCCGAAGTGATTACTAATTAATCGATTTCGAGCAAATCCATGTTCCTCTGGCTGAGCCACAGAACTATTGCCAATTCCGCCGAGAGGAAGATTGTCAATATCAGTAGCCAAGTGCCGCTCATCGAAGATAGCCAGATCATTATTCCGATAATCATCGCAATTGATAAGTCAATCAAACCTGTGATCCGCAACCCCCTCCTGAGCCTTGTGACGCCTTGTGTCCATGTGATGGAGGATATGGCAATCAAGGCAATTACTCCGATTTCGAGGTTGAAGATGAAGAAGGATGCCGCTACAAGCAATATGTGAGTATTTTGAACTGATACGACGCTCCACCTGTCTAGATCGACAAATGCCCCAAAGAAGAGTATGGCTGAGAATAACGCTAACTCGAGGATAACGATGGCATCTCCAATTAAAGTTGTGAACGGGAGCACCGGTTCGATTGACAAGAACGATATGGGCAAAAGCAAGGATATTATCCCCGCTTCCTTTTCCCTTCTCCCACGCACAGAGCTTGCGACCCCCCTGATTACCGCGATAACGCCAGCTGGGCCCCATGACAAGAGCAGGACAGAGGAAGCGAAACCAACCTCACTCATTCCGCTCCTGGCCCTCTCGGCCGGACTTCTGTAGTCCACTATCACGTCCATCAAAATCGATAGAAGGAGTACAGTTTCAAGCATCAAGAAGGGATATGTCCAAGATACGAGCGATCCATCGAATGGGTCAACACTGAGGGGGGCTGGAAGGGACCCAATCATCGCAAAACCCGCTAACCTAGTCGCGGCTAGCGGGAATACTATCCAATTTATCAGAGATCTCTTCGAATCAACTCCCCTCTCCCCGTTCGCCAGACTTGCTGCGCCCAGAACAATCACGATTGCGATAGCCATCCCGAAGTCTAGTAGGTCATTTACTGACGATGCTGGGTTAAGATGACCAAAGACAACCGCGGAACACACCCCAATTACTGCGATTGAATGCGTCACATCTGAACCAAGAGCACTGGCAACTCGTACCTCTATCCGGCGAGACCTCAAGCCCTCTAAGGCCACGATAGTGGCTAAGAATGCACCAATCGCTAGGATTAACAGAGGCTCCGGACCAAGGATCAGTGAATAGAGTCCCAATGCGGCTGAGCTTATGACGATAACAACAATCGCTAGGACAGGGTAATGTCGAACCTCATTAATGTAGGCCTCACCAATATTCCCCGAACTACTCATCATTTTGCTTCTCTCAGCAATTGGCAGGTGGACGCTATGCTGGTGACCCTTCTCCTCGAATTCATTCACCTCATGCGTACGCCTTGATTTCTCAGTTGATGAACGCAACTCTCTGAGTATCTCGCCCCTGGTCACAAACCACACTGAAGTAAAGGCAAAAAGGACGACTGAGAGCCAAATCATTTCCCTCCTACCATCTAAGATGGACAGCACGAAGACCATAGTTGAATGAGAAATTAAGACTGTTGACAGAGGGAGTATCTTCAGTTGTAATCTAGTTCTGAGTGCCCCTACAAACACTGAAGCCCCCATGACGGCCACTACGCATTGCACGGGATCCGGAAGCCATGGTATCGTCGAACTGAATCCAGTTCCAACTACAGGGAATAATGTCAAAACGGGTCCAGATTGTACAACCATCACCAACCAATCCTCTTCTGGATTCCAATTTCCAACCATAAGAGGGATGAATAACGAGATCCCAACTACGAGGATAATAATTGAAGCATCTCCACCAACCCATTGGAGGAGAACTCCCCCAATCCCGATCGTGATTGGTATGAGAGTGGTCGATGGGATGCGGATTCCAGTTATGGAAGAAATCGAGTGTACACACGATATCACAGCAAAAACAAGAGCAGCTTCTATTGCGCCGATCTGTCCGCTCAAAGATAAAACAACACTGCTGACTAAAGGTATCCACAAAGCTAGATTCCAGAGGTTGAAGATTTCCGTTTGCTTGATCGTCGCAGTCATCTCCGAGGTCCCTGCTAACCCAGAGGACACGTTCAATGAGGCTTCCTTGAATGAGGAGCAGACCCATGCCCCGCAGATTGAACTCAGAGCGAGGTAGAACACGAATACATCAGCACCAATTTCTAGTGAATAGGATCCACCGGTTCCATCATTCCCATTCCGCAGCGAGATAGTTTCCATGATTTCGTAGATTGCCACCATGATGGTCGGCCATAACCACGGAGTCAGAACTGCCACCCCTGCGAGGGAGGCAGACTTCCTCCTGATGGACAGCAATCCTCCTGCGATATGTATCAGTGATAGAGCACTGATCAACAATAACATCCGATATTCCGTCGATTCGTCTAGTGGAGTGATAACTAGGACCAACAATGTCAATCCTATTGAACCAGTCCAGAGAACAGTGTCACTTACTATTCCTTGGTATTTTGCGAGCAAGAAAAACAATGACGCACCACCACCAATGGAAAACACCCAGTAGGAATCCAAAACAGCATTCATGATCCCAGATTCGAAGAGTATCGTGACAACTGAAAGAAAGAGTATTGATGCCCCTGCCGTCATGAAAACTTCACGTTTTGGAGAACCTCTCACAACTAAGTAGGACGGAAAATAACACAATGAAAGAAGAACAATTATGGCAAAAGCGAATGATATGTCTTGTCGAATTGACCCAATTGTCAAGAAGGCGCCAGTCAACGACAGGACCACAGAAACCCCCCAAAGGCCAGGTTTGCCGACTCCAAGAATCTCCAGTGCCTCAGAAAACCAATTTTTTGACTTTGCAAACTTAGTTGCTACATACGCATTGGCCATGTTGACCGATGTGATGGCGATGAATAACTTCAGGGGATGTTGCAAGCCAACGACAGTCAGTGAACCCAAGTCAAAACCCCCGGTAATGACGTGCATCCCAAACCAAATGTTGGATGAGACTATGCCGAGTGAAGCGAGATTACCAGAGGATCTGTGAATTGCTATTGAGTGAAGAAGAAATACCGAAACTATCAGCATCAGTATGACCCCATCTTCACCAGCAACGGAACCTGTTGTCGATCCTACAGCCAACAGGACTAATGTGGCCTGAGCTGCGATCGCGTCACTGTTGTATCTGTAGGACAAGAAGATGTTGAACAGAACCAAGACAACCAGAACTACGCCAACACCTGCGATGCTGAGAGGCAAGATCTCTCCTAGGCTCCAGTTATTCAACTCTAGCGAGGCACCATAAAGGATCTTCATGGAGATTATGACCCAAGCGACACCCAGTAGATTGAGATCCGGATCCTTTATCCATCTCTCTCCGAGAAACAGTCCAAAAATAGACAAAACAAGGAGTATCGGTATAGCGATCTCTGCCTCAAATTCAACTCCGATGAGCAGACTCATCAGACTGTAGGCCACGACCATCACCGAAAGTAGAACCCAGTTTGCTCTTCGTTCCGATTTTTCAACGGGTTTCATGGACGTTGGCCCCACACCCCCCCCACCCTCAACGAAGATCTCATGCACGGTTCCTATCGCTTCGTCATGATCCCTTTCCGGACTATCGGAAACATCTTTGGCAACCGGAAAATTGAGTTCGCTTCGAAGTTCGAGCACTCCCTCGGAAGCAAATTTTTTTTCTCGAAGAACAGCATCCCCATCCTTCCGCATAATTTAGCCCTGATTGGACACAAAGATGAATGAATCGCTACCATCGAAGATTATAGACTCATCACAATCTTTCATATTCCGCCTTCAATTCGCAACTACATGGGTGAGCAGACGCCGTCCAACTCAGCAACTGTTTTTGCTACGGCCCTCGGGTCCCACGGCTTAGATCCAACTGGCTCCGTCTTCTGGAATTTAAGTGGCAAGGAACTCAGGGATATTGCGGTTGAAAGGGGTGAGGCGACAAGGACAGCAGACGGCGCGTTGCTTGCAACCACCGGCAATCGTACTGGAAGATCGCCTAATGACCGATTCATCGTGAACGAACCCGGCCCAGCGTCAAATGTCCATTGGAGCAAGGTCAATCGTCCAATCTCACCAGCGGTATTCGACCATCTTCTCAAGGCCACACAAAAGCACTTGAATTCCGCAACCACACTGTTCGTCAAGGATATGCATTGTGGTGCGGACCCAGTACATACAATGCCTGTCAGACTGGTGAGTGAGAGCGCTTGGCATTCTGCTTTCATGCACAACATGTTCATACGCTCTCATCGAGACTCCCTTTCGACCCATGTTCCAGAGTTCACGATACTACATGCACCCACAATGACAGTGGACCCGAGAGAATATGGCGTCAATTCCGAGGTATTCGTTGTAATTTCACTATCAAGGGGACTCGTATTGATCGGAGGAACAAGATACGCAGGAGAGATAAAAAAATCCATTTTTACTATCATGAACCACATCCTCCCTTCTCGCGGTCTTCTACCGATGCACTGCTCTGCAAATACATCTGGTGACGAATCCGCCTTGTTTTTCGGACTTTCAGGTACTGGAAAGACCACACTTTCTGCAGACCCGGGAAGGGAATTGGTGGGCGATGACGAGCACGGATGGTCAGATCAGGGAATATTCAATTTCGAGGGTGGTTGTTACGCTAAGATGATCGGCTTGTCCGAGGAAGACGAGCCAGCCATCTATGCTACCACAAAAATGGAATCTACAATTCTTGAGAATGTCATTCTAGACGCTGATGGGATACCCAACTTCCATGACTCAACACTTACTCAGAACACTAGGGCTTCATACCCAATAGATTCGATAGAGAATCGAACAGAGTATTCAACAGCAGGACACCCCAAGAATGTCGTATTCCTCACCTGTGACGCCTTCGGGGTACTGCCCCCAATATCGAGACTTTCCCCAGAACAGGCTGCGTATCATTTTATTTCTGGCTATACCGCCAAGGTTGCTGGTACCGAGGTTGGAGTGACTGAACCTATGGCAACATTCTCAGCTTGCTTCGGGGCTCCGTTTATGCCTCGTCACCCAAGCGAATATGCAAATCTCCTAAGCAAAAAGATTGCAGATCATAATGCGTCGTGCTGGCTTATCAACACAGGATGGATCGCAGGAGGCTACGGAGAAAGCAGTCGAATCAGGATTAACTGGACACGGGCCTTGTTGAACGCCGCCCTCTCTGGCGACCTGAACGACGTTGTATATGTCACGGACGATAGATTCGGATTCAAGATTCCCGTGACCTGTGATGGCGTACCATCTGAGATTCTTCAACCACGTTCAACCTGGTCAGATGTTAAACGATACGATAACGTTGCCAACGTGCTTGTTCAAATGTTCAATGAGAACTTCGAGAGTTTCGCAGACGGTTGTTCTGATGAAGTGAAAGCTGCCGCACCTAGGCTTTACGAGAATCAAAGCCTCTGAGTAGCCATTCTCTGTGCGTCAACCGTGCATATCGCAGCCATATGAACCACTTCTCTCACACTATCCCCACGTTGTAGGACATGAGCTGGCCGGGCTAATCCATCGAGAATCGGCCCGGTCATTTCTGCCCCTGCTAACCTTTGCAATAGTTTGTAGGCTATGTTGGCGGACTCTAGGCTTGGACAGATTAGTACATTCGCCGGCCCTTCAAACGTCATGAAGGGGAAATCTTCCTGTTGTTCGGGAACCAAAGCAGTGTCTGCCTGCATGGGCCCGTCAATGATGATGTCCGGATCTATTTCTCTTGCCATCATTATCGACTCCTCTATCCTAGTGGTCCTGAGCTCTCCACTGGAACCAAAATTAGAGAAGGAAAGCATGGCGACCTTGGGCTTCAAACCGAATCGTCTGGCGACTCGGGCCGTCCTTACGGCAATCTCCGCGAGCGTATGAGCATCAGGGTGTATGTTGATTGTTGCATCTGCGATGAACATCACTTGGCCCCCTACCGTCATCATGTATGATCCGACCACACGATGCGCGTCCTCCGAGGTCCCAATTATCTTCAGGCAAGGTTTAACGATATCTGGGTAATTATGACTTACTCCACCCAGATAACCGTCAGCATCCCCCTTCCTCACCATCATCGGGGCGAACCATGTCGATTGCTTGAGAAGCTCTACAGCATCCAGTTTACTTATACCTCTGCGTCCACGGATTTCATGCAGTTCCTCAGCATACACCCCCCTTCTTCTGGAGTCATACCTTGGATCAATTATTTCACAATCAAACTCTAGTGCTAAGTCATTGATTGCAGCTTTGATTCTTCCTACCTGTCCCAGTAGTATTGGCTTGCATATTCCTTCCCTCGCACAGTGTGCTGCTGCCTTGATTATTGTGGGATCTTCGCCCTCGGAGAATACAATCCTCTGAGGGTTGGAAATCGCTCTGTTAATCACCGATCGCATGACTGATCGTGTAAGTCCTAGCCTGCTTTCCAACTCCTCCCGGTATTTTTTCACATCGAAAGAATCTGCATCAATTCGTGCTACGCCTTCATTCACCGCAGCCTCCGCAACCGCTGAGGCCTCCCAAATCAAAACTCTGGCATCGAATGGTTTTGGGATGAGGTAATCAGGGCCATATTGTATCCTAACACCGTCATAGGCTTCTACCACGTCATCGGGGACCGTTTCCTTTGCCAGCCTCGCCAAGGCCATGGTAGCTGCCATCTTCATGCTCTCAGTAATGCTCGTTGCCCTGACATCTAATGCTCCCCTGAAAATGTAGGGGAAACCTAGGACATTATTGATCTGATTCGGATAATCGCTCCTTCCTGTGGCGATCACTGCATCGCTTCTGACAGCTCTGACTTCTTCCGGAAGGATTTCTGGATCTGGATTTGCCAATGCGAATATTAGCGGCCTATTCGCCATAGAGGCAACCATTTCCCCATCGACGATCCCGCCCTTTGACAACCCTAGGAAAACGTCAGCACCTCTCATTAAATCAGCCAAGGAACTCTCTGGTCTATCCTGTGCGAACTCCATTTTGTATTGGTTCAACTCGCCTTTTTCACCCCTCGACTTGGTTAGGAGTCCTTTTGAGTCGCACATGAGTATCCGACTCCTGTCAACTCCCAGTCGAACGTAATGTCTTGCACAGGATATCGCGGATGCCCCCGCGCCGGATATTACGACCGTTATCTTACCGATCTTCTTGTCAACAACATCCAATCCGTTGATTAATGCTGCACCGCTGATTATAGCCGTTCCGTGCTGGTCGTCATGCATGACCGGAATATCAAGCTCCTCTTTCAGGCGCCTCTCGATCTCGAAGCATTCAGGTGCCTTGATGTCTTCGAGATTAATCCCGCCGAACGTGGGTGAAATTGCCTTTACCGCTTCAACAAAACCCTCTACTTCAGTGCGATCTACTTCTATGTCGAATACATCAATGTCCGCGAAGGACTTGAACAGAAGTGCCTTGCCTTCCATTACTGGCTTGCTAGCCAATGTGCCGATGTCCCCAAGGCCCAAAACTGCAGTTCCGTTGCTGATCACACCAACCAGGTTTCCTTTGGAGGTGTATGAAAAGGCAAGGTCCCGATCTCTTTCAATTTCCAAACATGGGTATGCTACCCCGGGAGAATATGCAAGCGACAACTCATGCGCAGTCGAATGTGGTTTTGTCGGTTTTGTTGCCATCTTCCCAGGCTTCGGAAATTTGTGATAATCCAATGCCTCCTTCCGCAAACGATCGTCCGCCATGCCTACCCACCGTCTAAGACCCGATGACTTCATCGCTATGATGCTATCCTTTATTTATTCACTCAGACAATTGAATCAGTTTGCCCGCACTGTAACGAACATCAACACATCTTCTTAATTATAGGATCATGAAAGCCAGAGGTTCAATGAGGGGGGCCCAAGTCTACTTTTCGAGACACAAAAGCCCCCCTGTGTATGCAATTGCGATCGTGCTGTTGATGATATCAATGCCATGGTCCACAACGGTGGATTTCCGTGATGAGCCTGTTAAATTTCAGTCGAACACCTCTAGTTGGGGAGCATCCGGCAGCGTAGACACCGGCTGGTTGACCGTGGGTTCGGAATCAACTGGGTCGTCTACAACCATAGTACCGCACCCTCCCGGAGCATCCATTGAAAACATGACTTTTGAGATCGGAGTCAATGGTTCCCAGGGAATTTGTGCCCAAGACCCCATACTAACGCTAGTTGATGCTAATCAGGAAATTTTTGATGGAACCGGAATTGGTGGATTTGGATGCAAACAAAGCTACTCGCCTAATGATGTCCTTGATGGCAATTTAGACCCATATTCGAACTCTCAAGTCGGTTTGTTACTTCCTACCGGTGCCTCGCTGACTGATATGGTAATTGAAGCAATGCGTCCAGCCTCGCCTAGGCTATCCCCATCATTACCCAACCTTGTTGTCCACGACTTGAGCCATGATGCTTCCTCGGGGAGGACATACATACTTGCTGACGATGATCTCCTTGTAATTGATGAAACTGTCTCAAATCCAATAGTACATGTTGAATCCATATCGGCAACTGAGATAGAGGTGATTCAGTCGGAGGACCTACTTGTTGCGCTGTCAACTGACGGGAATGTACACTACTATCGATTGAGTAATCTGGAATATCTATCATCGCATTTTTTGAACGATACCACTGGTCGCCCTGCAAACTTCGAATGGCAGGAGAACAAGCCTGCAAGTTTGTTCTTGGATTCAGAAAACAGAACGTGGATATCGAATGGCTGCCACATCCTCTGGAGGGATTCAAACGCTTCACTTGAGTCATATCATTTCGATGACGTGTGTACAGGCTCAAACGATGCAATAATATCCACCATATACGCGACAGGAAACAAACTTCTGGCAGGGACTACCGGAACTGGATTTGTGATGATAGATACAAGCGATGATATTAATTCAACAATGGTACTTTCAAATGCAAGCTTCTTTTCTCCAACTACTTCTCCATCAATTGTTTCCTACAGCGTGACCTCAATTGAGATTCTCGATGATCAAATACTCGTTTCGGGGGAAGGTGGAGTAGATCGATTTCATATCCCCTCCGATGCATGGTTGAGTCCATGGACGACTTCAAATTGGCTTGATTCCAACGACGTTCTGAAAGTAATCACATTGGAGAATTATGCTTATGTTGTGACACTTTCAAAAATTCACAGATACGATTCGACCGTTCTTGCCTTCACAGGGGCCATAACGTCAAATCAGGCCAATCTCACAGAATTTGACAGAGTCTTCTCTTGGCCGACTGCAAACCAAGGAATCGCTGCTTCTGACGGCGCAGGATCCCTTGCCAAGATAGTTGACATGATTGCTATCGAGCCTCTAGTTTTAGCCAGCGGGCCAGCAATACTCGAACCACAGGTCGTTTCGGTGGTTAATGCCCCATCTGGAAAACAGGCTTGGGTTGCGTCTGGAAGTGAAATTGATAGATTTGACGAAGAATCCAAGAGGTGGCTTGGGGTAATGGACTATTCAAACGATGGTATCGATTCGGAAATTACTGACGTGATTCAGATTGATGCTCAAATGGTAATAGCATCAACATCGGGTCACGGAATCATCCAGATTGACCCAACAGATGGAGCACTCATTGGCACAGTGTCCGGATCTGATGTCGCAGCAATAGACACTCTGGGATATGATGCCTCCACAGGCAAAGTATTCGTATTGATGCCTGAATACGGAATAGCGATAGGGAACACAAGTGATTTGGCCGATTATTCGTTTTTCGATGAGGACTCTGGACTCGATTCTTTGGAATTTACCTCCATGGCCTACAGATCAGACATCCTGTACATTGGTACCACCGACGCCGGTGTTATGCGCATCGAGGTCTCAAGTGAGGTAGTGCTATCCTCATGGAGATCGCTGGGTATAGATGACGTAGATGAGGCTCCGATAGAATATGTAGATGGTGATGATAGAATTCTCGTCGGCCTGAAAGGGTTTGGCATCATCATCCTCGACCGCTTCACAGGCGAGGTATTGCATGTTTGGGATGAGGCCGATGGAACTCTCCCTGACAATGATATTAATGATATCTACTCCGATATTAATGGGAACATAATCATATCATCTGAGGGCCCCTCTTTTTGGAACCCAGGCATAGCAGCTATGTGGGATGGAGCGGATTACTTCCAACCAACATGGACATCGTTCCCCACGAGCATACCCGGCCCAAATAATGATCCTTACCAGTTCTTCGAGGCAACTAGCAATGTCGATGGAATCTACATGGGCACAAACAGGGGGGCATGCATGTGGGATTGGTCACTGAACGGGCCAGACTGTTGGTCCTCCGCAGACGGACTTCCCTCGCGCTTCGTAAATACCGTTGCGATCCTAGAGCCAAATCGACTCTATGCCGGAACCTCAGAGGGGGTGGGAATCATCGACACATCCACTGGTACGGTTGTTGATGTATGGACAGCAGCGGCGGATTCTGATCAAACCGACGTTGTTGTCATAGATTCCGTCGTCTACCTTGGGGTTGAAGGGATTGGTATTGCGAGATACGACCTCAACACACAAGAATGGCTAGCCACATGGGATGGAAACAGCGGCCTTATCGATAACGATCTCATAACCCTCCTAAAAGTAGGCGAAGCTCCGGGAACTATCTGGGCCGGCGGTTATTTTGGCTTGGTCAACATAAATACCACCAACGAGCAACTAAATCTTGATTGGAATCTCGGGCCCAACTCCGGTGGGCCCACGCTTCCCTACGAACCCCCATTGGACGTAATCGTCCACGATGGGATTCTATATTACCAGCAAATAGTACCTAGCCAGTCATGGCAGGCACGTGACTCTATCGCGAGAGTAGACATGCAGAACAATACTAGCCTCGCACAAATAGATACTACTGACACCCTCGGGTATCAAGGTCAGATCCGTGGAATGCACATGGTCCATGACAACCTATGGTTGGGCGTTGCGGGAGTCCAGGGATGGGGAGGTGCAGAGCCTGGCGACATAGCAAGATGGAACACTACGTCTGGCAATTGGGAAGACCCGATAGGATCTTACGGCAGCGTCCAACGTGTTAATGCCCAGTTTGTCGGAGACTGCTTCCCAACCGCATCGGAAAATTGCGAGTTTTGGGTCTCCTATGGAGACTCGATCCTCAGGAGGTACAATGCAACTGACATGACCCTACTGGACTCGTGGGACGACATACCAGGCCCCATCAGGGGCATTGAGTCATTCGGAGACACCTATCTGTTCGGATCTATGGACGGGATTCTCAGATGGGACTCCAACAACTCTTCATTCTTGACCCCATGGACCCCTGGATCTGGAATGCCATCAAACGTTGCTGACCGTGTTTATTCCATGCGAGTGGTTGGTGATGATCTCTGGGTCGGCACCTATCAGGGTGGAAACATAGACATCTCGATATACAACCAGTCCCAAGATTCGTGGGACGTCACTCCCTACACAGATGTAGGTGGGTATGCTTATCCTGCCGACATTGAGATCTGTGAAGGTATCGTACACGTCGCCTTCGGTAGACTGCAGTGGTGGCAGGGTGGCTACGTAGCTCGATATGACTACTTGGATTCAGACGGAAATGGAATTGCTGGTGAGTGGATAGATGCCTGGGAGGATGGCAATGGGCTAGACGACGCGGACCCCAGAGCAATAGCCTGTGATGAAAGCCACCCAATGTTGTACGTAGCCTATGATTCCGATAATGTCGGCATATCTCGATTTGACTATTCCACGGACACACTCCTGTCCGCCATCACTCCATCGGATGGCATATCGCCAGAACCTGTATTCCCGGGCGGCATCCTTTATGACAACGGCATTCTACTTGTCAGCCACGTTGATGAAGGTGGAATTTCAAGAATAGAAACTTCGGGACTGGTAATTTCCACGGGTACTGTTTTTGGTGTTGGAATGGATGGGAGTTCGATAGTCAGAGCACCTCCTGCGTCAGACTTTGCTTACGCTATTGGGAGGTCTGGTGAAACCTCCGGTGTGAACAGAGTCGACCGCCTTGATCCAACTGGGTTGATTGAGGGTGGTTTCGATGAGCTTCTCATCCTGCCATCAGGAGATGTGGTTGAGTTTGTTTCCAATGGATCAAGAGTTTGGGCAGCCATTGGGACTTCAAACCAAGGGAATTGGCAGAGCAGTTCAGGATACGGTCGTACCATAATGGAGGGTACTGTCGATCAAAACGGTACACTCACCTGGTTGGACTCGTACGACTTCAATGATGATATTGTTGAGGACGTTATTTTAGACGGGAATACGTTGTGGATTTCGACGACCTATCGAGGCATGATTGCTCTCGACACAAATACGAAACAGACCCGAACACACCCTGGTTCAATTCACAACTCGATGGACGGAATGTACCTAGAAAACGGTAATTTGTATGTCGGTCTAACCAGTGTTTTTGATGCCGCGTCTGGCTTCCAAGTGTTAGACACGACCTCGAGGATATGGAACGAGGCGGAATTGTTAGCAGCGCTCCCCGCAAACGACATAGGAGACTTCTTGAGACTGGGGAACGTCACTTTGGTGACAACACCGGTTGGAATCGGAAGATTCGATGAATCGGCTCAAGAGTGGTTAGATCCAATCACAACCTATGACGGACTGCCACCTGATTCTGATCGGATAGAAGTTGCATCGAGCAACCGAACGAGTAACTTGGTAGTCATCTCAAGTCCAAGCGGACTCTCATTCATACAGAACCCAACACAAAACGCCTCTGTGAGTACCAGGGTGACTCAATCGGACGGCCTTATGTCCTCGTTCATAGCGGACATCCACATCCTTCCTGAAAGGAGCAAGAACATAACACTGCCAGACGGAACCACCCAAGAGTTGCACCAACCAAAGGTCTTGATCGCATCGCACCCTGGAGTGGGGGCTTCGCGACCATGGGTTTCTTCTTGGGCAATAGATGATCAGGAAATCTTCACTGATTACCCACTTGACATGCTACCAAGCAACGGCGTGACAGCCTTGGCAACTGATGGATGGGGGGTGCACATTGCCACTGACATTGGTCCGATGTACCACTACAACTTCAGTTCATACTCTATGGAAATTGGGCTTGTACCAGGGTCACTACAAGCATGGCCCATCACAATCATGGAATCTGACGGCACGAGGGTGGTAGCAGCCGGAAGCGGATTCAACGTCATTGGCTCCCAAGATCATCAATCACGTGGCTATGATTCTGCCATGGAATCTTCAATCAACGATATGGCGTTGTACGGCGACACTCTCGTCCTGGCCACCGATCGTGGAACACTCGCATACAGGCCCTATTGGGCACTAGAGAGAATCTATGTCGATGAATATGCAAGGGCAGAGAATCTCGATCTAACATTCCTCGGCCAGACTACAGACATCACAGAAGAAGCAAGGCCAGGAAACAAAATAAGCATACCTTCCAATGTCCCAATTACCGACTCGCCCCTTCCACTACAATCACAGAATTTCGGATCCATACCGTTTTCTTGGCACCCGACAATCTTCACGAGCTCAACCTCATCCCAGCCAATATGGTCTGAGGTGTCAATTCTAAACTACACCGGAACGTGGAACCTATCAACGCAAACAGGCCTACAACAACTCCTCCAAATGGCCGTAGACACCGCAGGCGCACCATCCTCGGCAAATTGGGAATTCGCATTGTCACCCCCTGAATCTGGATCAATCAACATTAGGATCACCTACGATTGGACAAGGCAAGAGATCCCAACACGAATAAGCTACTTCGATGATCGACCTAGGGATGGCGGCGATGGGTTGATCCTGAACTGGGATATGGCAGTCGATCCTAGTTTCATTTCCTATGACATATTTGTCTGGGGCTCTACGACTGGATGGAGCGCCGATTTTGTTGAGACCGGGGATTTCTCGCAAATTACCCCCATTGCTTCCATCTCAGACGTTCAGACGTTGGGAGTCTCAATAGAAGAGGCGTATTCCGGTGATACGATTCAGACCATACAATCTGGCGAAGAATACTTTGCAGCCATTGCAATAAGGTATCCAGACGGCTCGCTGGGACCCATGTCAGTCTACAACGGCTCGGCCATGGCCATTGACAATGTGCCCGAGCCACCATCGTCAATGTATGCTGAGCCAATCGGATTCTCGGGAGGGAGCCTTCAAGTCGAGTGGCAGCCTTGCACAGATATCGACAGGCACTCCACCAGACTTTGGTATTCGACCGTGGAGATTGATGACGTTGAAGTTATTCCCACTTACTTTGACGTCGCGCAGTCGCTCGGTAATCAGACTATCATAGATGTACCACAATCTACTCCAATCTGGCTGGCTGCATCGTGTGTTGACATGGCGGGTCAGTACGAACGAGACAACCCCGCACTGTATGGGCCTGTGATCGCAGCCGGAGGCCTCGACGACTCCATACCACCCGCAAGAGTGAGTGGCGTAGAGGCTTCTGACCTTCCATTCGACGATGGTGGATACCTGCAAGTAACATGGACCCCTAACAGCGAGGAAGATTGCGTGATGTACACCATACATGTTTTGCCAGCATCAGGATTCTCACCTCCAACAAGTGCAGAAGGATGGCCTGTGGCCGAGATCGTCTCGGGCTGCGAAAATTCAGTCGCCATCATCGGTGGCACAGATGGCACACTACTGGAGAATGGTGTAAGATACTGGGTGGCCGTTGTGGCGTACGACGATTGGGGCAATGGCGATCTGAACAATGTATTGCCGGATGACGCAACGCCATTCGATAATCTCGCTGAAGGAGGACCAGAACCAGCAAGACTACAGGACGTCAGTGCTTTTGACCATCCATTTGACGATGGCACTTCGATAGATGTAGTCTGGACTAGGAGCGATGCACCAGATTTTTCCTATTACACCATATGGGTAAGCGAGCATCCGTTAGAGGACGTCTCCTCGATGTGGTTCTTCTGTTCCGAGGAGCCCCAATCATGTGGCCTGACGACCATCCAACAGAGACAGATCGGTGGCTCTTCAAAGATAGAGATAGAGATTTCAGAGGCGCTTTACGGGACCACCCTTACGGACTCCGTCAGTAGTAGGATCATCCCAGAGGTACCATTGCACGTCGCAGTTACAGTGCACGACATCGCTGGCAATGTTCACTTGGATAACCTGGAGACCGCGCTAGCCCTCCCTCAATCGAACCTTGAGGACACAACGCCGCCAGACCGAATACCAGCGCCAGGATTGGCTGATAGGGATCCAGATCACGGTGATGGAATGTTCGTCCTCTTCGATCCCAGCGAGTCAGCAGACCTATCATCTTACGAAATTTATGTGGTCCCCGACTCCCCGTTCCTACTCACCAATCTCGAGGCTCTGGAACCCTCACTCACCCTCCCTCGAGATTGGTCAGGGCCTGCCTTGGTCGAGCTATCTACCGGTATCGAGGGCAAGACTGACCTCGCTCCTGATCGCAGATATTTCGTGGCAGTAGTTGCCAGAGACTCAAATGGAAATGCATGGACGACAGACCTACAATCCAGTGACATAGTGCTGACTGATGAACTCGGTTTGGACCCCTGTCCCGCTTGCCCCGATGTCTCTGGGCTAACCGCTGCTTGGAATCCATCAGGATCAAGGATCGTCTTAAATTGGGCAGAGAGTGACAATCCAGAAGTAATCGGATACCATGTATTTGCATCTCTTATCCCATTTAACGATGTAAGAGATGCAAGCATCGTCGCTCTAGATAGGACAACCACAGAATTCGGATTTGACTTGATTGATGAGCAGGCACTGGATAGGGATACCAATCACTATGTGGAAGTGGTCGCGTACGATGGGGAGAAGTTCACTTATCGAGCAAGCCCAGTCCTCGTATTGCCATGGACGGAACAAGCCGGACCACTGGATTCACAGGCATCAGAAGGATCATCTGTGGTGGACAGACTAGTCAGTGGAGATTTGAATATTCTACTTGGAACCATCATCTTCGGACTCGCCGCCCTAGGTGCCGCTGCAACATTCAGGTCAAGGAGAGGAATGGATGACGACTTATGGGAGATTTCCACGAGGGAGGTTGAGATAGACGCGCTGTTCGATGATGAGATTCAGTCCGGTCTGAATGCGGATGAAACCAAAGAAATACCTGTCAAAAAATTGAGTGATACCATAATCATCTCGGACTCCACCGATCAGCCATCGTCAGATGACTACCTCGATGATCTAGAGAAGGACCTCGACGACCTCTTTTGACAGAGGGCTTCAAGGCTGGGACTGCATCTAGTTGACTGTGGAAATATCCGACCCGGTCTTCACGACCCTGAGATTGAATCCGAATGGCCCCCTGTTCCTAGATTCACACGTTAGTAGGTTAGAACGTGCATATGCTGTTTTATTTGGTACTGCCCTAATGGTCGATTTGGATGATTTAGAAAAATCACTCTCGATCATATCCCAAAGCAGGGAATTACCGTGCTTGGTCAGAATCCAAGTTCATCAGGGTGGAGAGATAGCCATGATACCGAGGCCCTTAGAGGCTTATGAGAGTTCGATCCACTTAATCACACAACCTCTACCAGGTGGAATTAGGGATCAAATCAGATACAAACAGGGGGATTGGGAGGCCTATTCAAACACGAGAAGAAATGCTATTACGAATGGTGGCGATGCTGCCTTGCTTGTCGACCAGGACATGATAATTGATGGCGATACGTTTACTCCGCTATTTGCCTTTACTGATGGCGAATTCGTGATTCCTGATCCTATGATGGGGGCTGTCGAATCCATAACTCTTAGAAACCTAGAGCATTATTTTGGAAAAAGAATCAGGATAAATCAAAGGAAGGTAGCTCTGGCTGATTTATCCATGTGTTTAGATGCTTTAGCCGTGGGAACTGGGATCGGTATTAGGAGAATCGCCTCTATTGACGGTATTTCTCTTGGGTCCGATCTAGAGGCAGGACTAGAAGATATTCTTTGTGAGATTGAAGACGTGGGTTTCATTGAGGGGCTATCGTGATGAAAAACACAATCACTGGCTTCTTCAAGGTTGAAGATATGGGAGAATTAAACCCTCTTCTTCATGTTCTTGAGAGGCTAAGGGCGGACCATCCAAAAAATGATGAGATGTTATTCCATTCTGGCGGTCCAATCGGAAAGACTAGTCGACTCTCCATGATTCCAATGTTGGATGACCTCAGGGTGGTTTTCCACCAACCTGAAAATGATACTGAGCCGGTTGATAGAAACCCATTGATTGGCGAACTTGATTTGGGTCACACCCCCCCTGTACTTTTGGAATTCCAGGTTAGATCGGATGCTGATTGGACAACAACACGTAATGAATCTCATGTTAGCCTAGAATCTGCACTTCAATCAATATGTGAATTGGAGGTACTAGGACCAGTCGATCCATCTTCAGGCTTGTCGCCCGGTGGTTTTGTCGGGGTTCTAGGCTATGATTTAGGACAATGGACCAGTCAAATTCGGTTGAAGAACACACCTGAACAGAATGAAGTTTTGGGCGTTCTTTGGAGAACCAAGGGTTGGATCATTCATGATAGGAAGGAGGGTTCCATAACCACTTTGGGACAATCTCCCATGTCAGCGGAGGAGGTCCGCCTATGTGTAAAAGGCATTACTGAAACAATGCGGTTTGATGACCCCTCCACATTGGAGTCGGAGAATAGAGAGAACCACAAGCAAAAAATTATGCAAATAATTGAGTCCATAAAAGACGGACATGTCTACCAAGTTAACTATGGTAGAAACTGGAGAGGAGAATTAGATCAGGACCCATGGGATTGTTTCCTAAACTTGACCAAGGCAAATCCAGCTCCATACTCAGCATGGATGAGGTCATCTGATCTAGGTTGGACAATAGTATCTGCCAGCCCAGAACAACTCCTCAGTTTCCGAAATGGAAAAATAACCACATCACCGATCAAAGGCACAGCTCCAAGACATGCCTTGGAAACCGAGGACGAACGCGGGAAAGAAAACCTAATGGAATCAGAAAAGGACCTTGCTGAACACATGATGCTTGTTGATTTAGAGAAGCACGACCTGTCTTCAGTATGCGTACCCGGCTCTGTGAAATGGGGGGAATTCAGGATAGAATCCCATCCGAATGTTCACCATCTTGTATCAGAGGTTAGCGGAGAACTCGAACCCTCCTCTTGTGTGACTTCGGCGATATCTTCCTTGTTCCCCGGGGGATCAATAACTGGCTGCCCGAAGGCGATGAGTATGGCGATAATTAATCACCTTGAAAGAATACCGAGAGGTGCTTGGACCGGATCAATCGGCCACATCCACAAGCTGAATAATCTTGTCGAGTTGAACATACTAATACGAACGCTAGAGGTACATGAAAAGGCTGGAATAAGGACCGGAAGAGTCATGGCTGGAGGGGGAATAGTACACTCCTCAAATCCTGAGTTGGAGGCGCAAGAGGCGGAGTGGAAGGCAGATGCGGTATTGAGGGCCGCATGGAATGTTCCAGCATCCACTTCCAACGACACGCTGCCGAGCCTAGCAATGAGCTCCAGACCTCTGGCCAGACAATCCGAGACCCGGCAGAATATAGTGAGGAAGGAAAAATCAAGGAAAAAGAAAATCATACTGATTGACAACATGGACTCATTCACACATAATATCAGAGATGCAATGGTGAGATTGAGATGCGAAGTAATGATCGAGAACGGTTGGAGCAGCCACCCAGATGAAGATGTAGCCATGTGGGTCTCGGACGTCATTGACAAGCACTCACCCGACGGAATAGTCATCGGACCGGGCCCCTCGAGACCAGAATCATACAACAGGACCACTGTAATAGCCAATATGGGAATCAACGGAGAATTGATTTCTGGGAGAGGACAAATTCCACTCCTCGGGATATGTCTCGGTCATCAGGCAATCTGCCTAGCTGACGGATCAAACCTAACTAGGTCGCCAAATGGCCCCGTCCATGGGTCCCCAGTTAGTATAGAGAATGATGGAACAGGACTATTCTCAGAACTCGCCGAGGAGCATAGCATGATGAGGTACAACAGTTTGGTAATCTTGGATGTAGGGGAAAGCATGGTGCCCAACGCATGGGAGGGGGGAACCGGTCTGATAATGGGTGCTAGGCACCGATATTATCCGATTCACGGAGTCCAATTCCACCCCGAATCTGCTGGGAGTCCTGATGGGATGAGCATAATAGAAAATTTCCTGTCCCTGTGCGATTAACCGCAGTGTTGAAGAAAAGGCTCGTAATGGTAAGGCCGATCACGATGCCTACCTGCCGGATGTGCACTCAAAACTACCCCAACGACCAATTCGCGAAAGGTAATGGCCCAAGGTACCTAGTGTGCGCTAGATGCGCATTGGAACACGATATGTTGGCCCCCGGGGAGAAGTCACCTTTGTACTCTGATGAAGTCGCGAGTGCAAGACTCTCGTTATTCTCACGTCGATATCGGCCCTGGGTACTCATGATCATCGGATGGACTTTGTTCTTTAACATGGGCCAAGGAATACCTCCTTGGTCGACACTATTCCTTGGAGCATTGATACTCCTCACCATTGTCACTCCTGTGAGGCACTTCATGACACGAACTAAATTCAGATCGGATCTAGCAAGATTAACCCCTTAGTTGGAAGCGAAATTCCGAGTGATTCATATACTAAACATAACCAAAAAACCTCTAGAGGAGACAGAGGGTCTTCTATGAATGCCAGCCAAAACGGATGAGAAAAAAATAGGAGGAGAGAAATAAAAATTAAAAAAACACTGTATTGAACGTATACGATCTACTTCGATCAATGCATATTCTCTCTTTCCATTTTCAATGCTCATCACCTCCCAGACATTGCCTCCGACGCCGTCGAAGCAACGCTGGAAAGAGGGAGCGGCGGGTTCCCTGGATAACCAATAAAACACACAAAATAGGAAAGTGATGAATGATGGAGATAAGAAAGAACGCAAGCATACTAACAGCCTTTCTGCTAGTGACGATGGCCGGAGCCGCAGGGGTATCTGCTGATGGTTCGGATCCCTTGGATCCCAACGACGGTGGAGCCGACTGGGATGGTGATGGATTAACCAACGCTCAAGAGCAGGCCGCTGGAACTGACATGAACAACCCCGATTCAGATGGCGACGGATTGCCAGACGGATGGGAAGTTGGCTATGGACTAAACCCCAACTCAGCAACAGACGCAAATGCGGACCCAGATGGAGACGGACTCACGAATTCTCAAGAGTACGCCACAGGAACCAATCCTAATGCAGCTGACACGGATGGCGATGGCCAAGACGATGGCAGCGATCCATACCCAAATGACCCCGCTAATGGCGAGATGAGTGACTCAGACGGCGATGGGATACCCGACGCTTACGATCCAGACTTCCAAGGAGACGGCTCCGGTGACGGAGGGACCCAAGGCGGAGGTGGCTCTGAGGAAGATGGACAGGGCCAAGGACAAGGCCAGGGACAAGGACAGGGCCAAGGACAAGGCCAGGGCCAAGGACAGGGCCAGGGACAAGGACAGGGCCAAGGTCAACAAGGACAAGAAGGCGGCCAAGGATCTCAAAGCGGACAGGATGGCCAACAAGGCAACAACGGACAAGACGGCTCACAATCAAACCAACAGGACAATGGTCAGGGCCAGCAACAGAGTGGAGGTCAACAGGGTGGCCAGCAAGGCGACCAACAAAGCCAAGATCAGAATGGCAACAATCAGAATGGCCAGAACCAACAACAACAAGGTGGAACTCAATCTGAACAAGGCCAACAAGGTACTCAATCAGATCAGCAACAGGGACAACAACTTGACAACCAGGACAACAACGGTGAAAACGACAATGATGGAGATGGGATTCCAGACGATGTTGATACTGATGATGACAACGATTGCATACCTGACGTGATTGATACGGACCCCCAAGATCATGACAACGATGGAATAGTTGACTCAGAGGATGACGACGATGATGGAGACGGTTTGGACGACCGCACAGAAGTCGAAGATGGCAACCCAATCACAGACATCTATGATCACGATAACGATGGAATATACGACTGCGTTGACATCGATATTGACAACGACGGTCTAATGAACTATGCTGATGACATGCCTAGAGACCACGACAACGACGGTATTGACGATGCACTCGATGATGATGATGACAACGATGGCATTCTCGACGTGGACGAACAAGGTGGTGCTTGGAGCTTCTACAGGTACGATCACGACAATGACGGCCTGTCAGACCTAATCGACACCGATGATGACAACGATGGGCTATCCGATTGGTTCGAGATGTACGATGGATCCGACCTGACAGGTCAGTTCGACCATGACAACGACGGTATAGATGACCATCTGGATGATGATGATGACGGAGACGGAATCCCCGACGAACTCGAAAACAACCCAGACGTAGTCTAAAGCAAGACAAAACGCACTTCTCAGGACCTCTGTCGAGAGGTCCTGGGGAGTTGCTTCCAAACCTAGGGGAACGCAACATCAACCCTTCGAATGTTCCGTAGGCTTCAGATGGAAGCGCCTTGTCCGGAAAACAATGGCGAAGCGAACTTTCACCGGATCAGTGATGGTGATGCTTGTCGTCTTCAGCCTCTCTGGGTGTATGTTCTGGGAGGATCCCGAACCCGAGGAAGATGCAGAGGACTCTTTTTACCCCTCGATCTGGGAAAGGCATACTCTTGATTGGAAAACAGATGGTTCCTACAGTATGAGCCTGGAAGTGGGACCCTACTCTGCCATGGGAGTTCAAGAAGCAAGAATTACTGTTGACACCTCAGGAGTTTGGGAATCAGGGCCAGAGTCCTCTGAAGTACATCTTTCATATTGGTTGCCAAACAACACCATTGAGGGGGATAAGGTACCAGTAATAGCTGTTATTTCACCCTACTTCTCTTACGGACCTCAGGGGTCAGAGTCCACCCCGACTAACGTGATAGGTGCAGCACGTGGCCAGTTCATCTTCGATAATTTTCTTCCACACGGATATGCATTTGCTCAAGTAGCGGTATTTGGCACTGAGGAAAGCAGTGGATGTTTTGATTACCGGGGCGCTGGGGAGGGGCTAGGTATCCATGCAGCCGTCGAATGGTTGGGGACCCAGAATTGGAGCAACGGGAATGTTGGGTTGTATGGAAAATCCTACGAGGGGGCCACACAATGGGAGGCTGCAGCGATGGGGAGCGAGCACCTGAAAACAATAGTTCCAATGTCGGGAACCACTGCCCTTCACCCGCTTTTGTACAAGAACGGGAGTGCTGAAGCACGGTCCCAAATCATGCACATGAACTACTTCTCTAGCACAGTGGATTATGACCAAGATGACTTCGACAACATTTGTCCGGACATTGTAGAGGGATTGTTTGCTGGACCGGTCACATACATAGGAGGCGAAATGGACCCATACATGCAGAACTACTACAATGAGAGGAGCCACATAGACAAAGCATTCGAGAACTGGAATGGCAGCATATACTGGGTTCAGGGCATGCAGGATTGGAATGTCGACCCGCATCAAGTGTTTGGAGGACCACCGGGCACGAATTGGTATCAGGCATATATCGATGCTGGCTTTGATGTAAGAGGGATCTTAGGCCAGTGGGGACATCACTATCCAGATCAAGTAAACAGCCACCAGACCGTTGATCCCGGCTACGGATTCGAGGCACTAGAGAACATGACAAGGTGGGATTGGGGCCAAGACCTGTTTGAGTGGTTCGAGTATTACCTTCAAGAAAGAGGGCCGAAGCCCTCCCTTGACGCACAGATACAGAGGAATGACGGCCAATGGCGAATCGAGGATACCTGGCCTCCGAATGACAGACAGCCTTTCACTGTGAATTTAGATGACTGTGGGAATGATGGCGCATTCGTTGGAGGCGGGCTTCCCGTAGTGGGAGGGGGTCAGACGGTCATTGTTGATTGCTCGCAAATAAACCCCGAAAGAAGCATCCACATCTCTGGATTACCTACCCTCCATCTATCTGCTGTTCCCACTTTCGACGGCGGACAGGTGTTCATTGAGATGCAAGACGCTGAAACTGGAATGCGTATTGGCCATGCAACTATGGATGTGAGGTATCATGCCGGAGGATATGATCCTCAGACCGTTATTCCCGGCCAAGAGATTACGATGATGATGGAATTTCAAGCGATAGATGCCATCTTACCTGCGGGACATGGGCTTAGATTCATTTTTAGCGACCAAGGAGAAGATTATCTCGCTCCCGCTTGTGGGAACGCATGCACAGTTCACATTCTACCCTCTCTTTCAGTGTTTGAGGCCCCCATCATCGAAAGAGGTCCTGATACGATACTTACAGTTCCCATGTCTTAGTTCTCATCGACTGAGGCATTGAACCTCACTGAAAGGATAACAAAAAGGAGAAGAAGTGAGGATGCGAGGACGCTCCGCTCTTCCTTGAGTGTCGTTATGAGGTACCCGAAAACCAACGATGCTATGCATGCAATCATCAAACCAAAGAAAATGAAAGGGGACAATTTGGGCCTTGGATCCAAAAACTCATACACATAGTAACCATGATCTCCTCGTGACGTGAGCTCTGCAAAGGCGACATATAATGACCCCAAAATCAAGGTGAGGGATAACGAAGGCCAACTTATCCAGGTTCCACCGTAGAGTAGATCCAAGGAAAAGAGAATTAGAACTAAATTGTGCATAACTTGCTCATGTGGCTTGAAAAGATGGTGTAAGTCATGCCCGTTCTTCATCTTCATTGGAATTATCAGGTGTCGTACCACCACTGATGTGATACACGCGGCACCAAAACCAGCTGCAAAGAGCGATACACCAATTAGCCCGAGGAAATTGGGGATTTCATAACCGATTGCAACAGAGAGGGATAAGACCCCATTCAACATCATACTCGACCCAAAGACAATCAATGTCCATGCGCTAAACGTACCAATTTTTTGAATCCCGATTGCATCATGCTCCTTGACTTCCAATTCCTCCCTGAAAAGGACCACCATGGTTGCTGGCTCAGGATTGAAAACCATCCAAAATAGAACAGTATGGAACGCAAGGTAGGCACTGCACAGTCTAAACGCAGATTTCAACCAAGATTCCAGCCCCCCTTTCCCATGAATATCCTGTAAAGACGGGTAGTTGTACTGTAGGTTTAGGACATAGAACAGAGTGGAACCCAAAAGTACCAAGAAAACTAGAGATAACGATATATGAGATCTATCATATCCACCAAGATCGATTTTCCTTACCATGTGATCCCCTAGAAATCGAATAGGGTGGGCTTGCTTGAAGAACGTAGTCTGTTGGCTGAAGCTAATCTCTCGATAGCGATTTTTACCCTGTTCTCACCAAAACCAAGTTCGCCTCGGAGCATGGCAACGATCCCCTCCTCTTGGCCCCGAGTGTGATCCGGTATCGCCGCCTCTACGCTTGGGTGATTGTGAAACAACTCCCTGATCAGGTCAATGTCCGAGGGAACTTCAATTTCCTTGTGCTCCGCAACATTCTCGAGAGTCCGGAAATTTCGAATTAATTTGAGACCTGTCTTTGGGCCCACACCCCTGAATCCAGGATGAAAATCAGTTCCGATCATTATTCCTAAGTCGACGAATTGATGCATGTCTATTCCCAATGTCTCCAGTGTTTCATCCAACTCAATGCGTTCGGCACTCAGCACTCTGCCAAACTTCCGTGTCCCATGGGCTGTGAGATTCCTTATCATCGTAGGAGCACCATACAATAGCGTGTCCCAGTCTTGACTAGCGACAGCTGAGACCTCACCTTGACCACACAAGACTGCTGCTGCACCTTCAGCTTCCATCGGTGCATCTACCCATGTCACGCCCATCAAGTCAAACAAGCGCTTTGTGTCCTGAACCATCGTAGGCGTATACTCTGCGATCTGTGGCCCTAATTTCTTAGCGCTGGCCATGTCATTCACCTCCACTGCCGCCTCCCACTTTCTTCTTGCCACGTTCTTCCTGTCCCTTCTATCCTTCAGTGTCTCGCGTTTCAGATCATGGGGACTCCCGTCAAAAATGAAAACTGGGTCAATTCCATGAGCTATCAGGGAAGAAGCACGATCGAGGAAACCGTAGAGATGAGCTGTCACTCGACCATCATGTGATAGGGGCCTTCCGTCAGGGCCGGTTAAGCTGGTAAGAAATTGGTAGGCATTCAGGAAAACATCGACAGCAACACGTTCCCCCCTCAAATCAGACAGATCTACTGGATGGGGAATCACAAGATCCCTCAAATTGCATCCCATGTACCAAAACCGTTTGGACCGAATGCACACTCGCCTTTAGGGTTGAAGGCCAGAATGCCTCCCGAGCGTTATGACTTGGATGATTATAGGCACCGGCTGGCATCCAAGGATGTTCAGAGAGGAGGTGAGGAGAATACATGGTTCATTCACACCCCTGCACCCCAGGATACTAGAACTGGAGGATTGGGGTAAGGGTCAATCATGGTGCTCTGAATCCACATTTTTACTGCGAGACGCAGCCATCCTACCCATGGATGAGGCAGAGATTCCGGCCTTTCTCGACGAATGGGGTTCAGGTTTGAACATCAAAGGGCCATTTGCTGTCCGAGCATCAAAAATCGGTGTGGGGTCACCTGCTTTTTCAAAGAGAAATGTCGAAAATCTAGTTGGAGGTCACTTTTTCGGACTAGGCCATTCAGTGGACTTGGTAAATCCAGAGACAACAATCAGGGTGATTATGGCAGGTGCTCCAGACAGACCACAACACTTGGATTCCATGGATTCCCATCCCCTGTCGGTCATCGGACTTGACGAGGCCCATGAAAGACCATACTTGAAGAAGGCGATGACCTCTATGCCCTTCTTCAAACCAGTTACTTTGGATCCGAAGCTTGCAAGTTTGTTGATATCATTGGCGTACCAGGACAGGAATCCACCAGATAAGATAATTGATCCATTCTGTGGAACAGGGTGTATTTCCCTCCAAGCCCGATTTCGAGGGATAACCACACTATCTAGCGATGCGGATCCAATAATGATAAAGGGAGCAAAGGAAAATTTTGGGCACGCCTATGGGGAGGAATCTCCAGACCATCCATTCAAGATCTCCAACGTGTCGAAATTATTTGAGACCTGGGGACCTCAATCGAACACGGCATTCATCTTCGACCCACCCTATGCTAGGAACTCTAGGACGTCTGAGAGTGCGTTTGATGTACTTAGATCGGCGTGTAGGGCAGCCAAAGCGATCGATCCCGAGGGGGTTATCGTCACAATTCTACCCTCTTCGGATCTTGATATTCTCGACAGTTTGGAAATCAACAACAATGCTGAGGTCATGGGGAGGTCTTGGGGTGACGTGCACGAAATGCTATATGATCTGGGTTGGGAAATCGAGATGGCCATTCCAACACGAGTTCATTCATCCTTGGTGAGAATTGTCATCAGAACGAGAGGGAAAATTGATCGAAATTAGCGAGGCATTCATAGGGTAAACCTCGAGAGCATATTGCCTAGGGCTGTTAGGGTAGTCTGGATATCCTTCCGGCCTTCGGAGCCGGAGACGTGGGTTCGAATCCTGCACGGCCCGCCATAATCAATACACTCGTTATCAAACGGGCAGGCTTCAGTAGTCTTGAATAAAGACCTCTGGGACGAGATTACATGCGGCGAGTCTCTTTTTCGCTTGTCGTACTATTGGCCCTTACTGTACTCTCCACCTCTGTAACCGCGAATCAATCCTCTGCAGACGAGACAAAGATGTCAAAAGAACTCATTGAGGAACTATCAGAAGCAGGAGATCTTGAGGTCATCGTCCAATTCAGCGGACCATCATCTGCAAGATTATGGCAGGCCTTAGAATCCATGGGAGCAGAGGTATTAGGCGAGCTCTCAGTCTTGGATGGTGGACTAATTTCCGCTTCTCCAATTTCGCTTGCGAAGATTTCAAGACTAAGTATTGTTGAACATATGGAATTGAACATACCGCTTGAATATTTTTTCTTGCCGGGTGATCAAGATGATGTAGAGTCAATGATGCATGAAACAATTCACGTCGTTAATGCGAGCATGGCATGGCACAGGGTCATCATCGGGACAGATGGAGTCATCAAGACAGAATCAGACTTGTCGTTCACAGAATACGACGGAGAAGGTGCGACTGCTGTAGACTTGGATACTGGAATCGATGGGGAACACCCAGACTTTGATTGCGGTGAGCCATGGTCCGGCGAGAAATTGATTTGGTCGGCGAAATGGACTGGACTAGCATGGGTCGACGCACCAAATTGCAATTCCGATACATCCTCGGGCCACGGGACTCATGTCGGGGGAACCATTGCAGGGAATGGCGACGCCTCTGCAGGAAGGCACTTGGGGACGGCCAAAGGAGCATCCATAGTCGCACTAGGAACGGGTGATGGAGCATCTATTTTTGCTGCAGTCGAAGGATTAGAGTGGACGTATCAACACAGTAGACCAGGTTTGAACGAATACAATATCAGAGTCGTATCAAACTCTTGGGGTACCAATGGCGACTACAATCCAAACAACGCTGTGACCCTTCTCACCGACATGCTCACTTATGATAATGGAGTTGCCGTCATTTTCGCAGCCTCAAACTCGGGGGGCAGTGGAGAAGAGAGTGAAGATGATCTTAGGACCAACGTCTATGCTAACACCCCTAGTGCAATTTCTATTGCTGCGTTGACACACGATGGGGGAGCCGTGACCTCCTTCTCAAGTAGAGGTTGGTCGACTCAACAGCATACGTGGCCTGATCTCGGGGCCCCGGGCAGGAACATTTGGGCCACTGCACCCAGAGGGACTGCAATCGATGCATCAACCACTGCACAAGGGGACTTGTACTACATGGCAATCTCTGGAACAAGCATGGCAACCCCACATATAGGCGGGATCGCGACCTTACTCATCGCTGCCGCACCGTCGCTCGGTGTGGCAGACTACCAGATCGAGGATCACGATGAAGGGCAGAGTCAATACTTTGATGCCAGTCCGAAAGGGCTTCAATTTGAGGATTGGAATCAGAGGAACGAATCACGGGTACACGAGGTGGAGTTGATACTCGAACTTACTTCCAACTATGAAGTTGTCAAGAACTCATGCGAGGATGGGAATGAAGATGATCCATGCGACAATATACCAGAAGAATGCTACATCTCATCAAATACTGGGATGTGTCACGACTGGAGAGTTGGGCACGGATTGGTGAACACGGACAAGGCCCTGGCCCTCGCACGAACATTGCAGATTATGAGGGATCCAGACGAGGATGGTTTTGTGGACAACCCCGCAGCAACTGTTTGGGATGCCTTTGCACACTATGAGAATATAATGGATACCAGGGAGATACCCATGAGGACTGATCAGCTAAGACATGCTTGGAAAGGAGAGTGGAGCCATTTCAACAACGGTCCGACTAGTACCTTCGGGACCTATTCCACGGATGACAGGCATTACGTTTGGGTCCCTAATGGAACATTCGAGATGCAGATATCATTCAGCTCGTTGGGATGGGATACTAATACAGCACAGGTCGCACAAATCAGGCCAAATGTGGACCTTGGTTCGGATGGCAATGACGATGCTCAAGGTCAGGGAACAGTAGTGGGGGACACGATTTTCATACAGCTGGACGTCAATCAGGAGCATTGGGGCAAATGGACGGAGTTCGACGTCACGGGAACAGCGATATCTCTGCCATTTAATTCGATATTGTCAGGATCAGAGTTCTTGGAGCCAAGGGTCCCGTATACTGTAGATGTTCTACTCACCTTAGATGTGACCTCGGATATTATCGTAGAAGTGCCCATACGGAATGATGGATATTCCGATCTGGATCCAGCACCGCCCTCTGATCTCTATGATCCCTCCTCGGCCAATGACCTCGTTATGCTCAGACCAGTCTATGACGAAAGCCTCGTGCCGGAATATAACAAAGAAAGCACATTCCTTTCTGAATCAGGTATCGGAATCCTGACATTTTTATTCGCACTAGTGATTATCCTATTGATCGTTGGCGGAGCCACCTCATTTCTGATTCTCAGACGAGGACCCAAGTCATATGAGGCCGAGTTGGTCACAGAGTCCGAGACCAATATGTGATCTTATCAGGGCCACTCATCTCATGCGAGGACATTACAAGATTCAAATTGGCTAGATCACCCTCTCCAAAGACATTGATCTCCCCACTCTGTAGATCCTTTGGACTCTGAATCAGAATGGCGGCATCAACAGCGTCATGTTCTATGAATCTCCTCCAGGTTGAAGGGCCCCCCTCGACGATAATCGATTGTATGCCAAGATCCCCTAGAAGTTGTAGAATTCTATTCACATCGATATCATCATTCACTGAAGGGATCACGTACCTCTCGACATGATCAAGGTCATTCATTTCCGAGTTTCTGGATTGGATTACTACAGTCTTCGTCGCCCCATCATTGAGAAGTTTACAATCCTTGGGCATTCTTCCCAACGGGTCAATCACTATTCGAGTTGGTTGAATCTGGGCACCGACATTCCTTGCAGTAAGTACCGGGTCATCTCTGATTACAGTGTCAACTCCCACAAGGATCCCCATGTTTTCCGACCTCAACAAATGAGATTTCTCAATGGATGATGGGGAAGTAAAGCGCATAGATGGTTCTTGCTTATCACAATCAACCCTTCCACGGGCATCGATCGCGGCTTTCAGAGTGACGAAAGGCTTCCTATGTTCACACCAGTGAATAAATTCCCTCATCTGGTGTTTGCATTCCTTCTCCAAGATGCCATTTTTGACGCTCACGCCAACATCTCTCAGAGCGGACAGCCCCCCTCCTCTGACGGTAGGATTTGGGTCAAGTGCACCAACAATCACACGTTCAACTCCAGCCCAGAGCAGTGCCTCTGTGCAGGGTGGCGTCCTACCATGATGGTTGCAGGGCTCCAGAGTCACATACGCGGTCGATCCACTTGTGGTGATACCCCGCTCCTCTGCATCTGCTATTGCAGCCTGTTCTGCATGAAATCCCCCGATGTTGCCATGCCATCCCTCTGCGATTATCTTACCATCACGAACAAGGACACAACCTACCAAGGGGTTTGGCTGAACTTTTCCCCTCCCTCTCTCAGCGATTTCAATGGCTCTCTGCATGAAATCCTCCTCGTCCATGCATCGCCCAATCGGTTCATACACATCACTTCTCGCATCGAGGCCTTGAAGTCTTCATCCTCACGTGGGCCCATCGATGCATGTGGCCTGCATAGTGAATCCCCACGCCAGAGACGGGAAATTAGGAAAAAATCTCATGAAGATTCAGAACGAATTAGAATCACTGGGAATAGAATACGAAGCACTCCTGACAGAAGGAAGGGGACATGCTATTGAAATCGCATCGAAACTCAGGGATTCCAAGCATGATTTGATTGTTGCAGTCGGTGGTGATGGGACTGTACATGAAGTCGCAAACGGATTGAGGGGATCTAGTAAGAGGATGGGCGTAATACCCATGGGCAACGGTGATGACTTCGCCCGGGCAATAGGCATTCCATTAGATGACCTAACTGGTGCAGTGTCGTTGCTGAAGGCCGGCCATGACTATTCTGTCGGGGCAATTAGAGTCGAAGGCCTCAGAGCTCCAGAGCACCCTGATGTACCACCTCCCAAGCACTATGATGTGACTGGCAAGCCATCAAGGCCAGGAAACCTTGTCAGATGGGCATTTTTAGAATGCGATGGGGGCGTGACATCCTCCATAAACAGAATGAAGGATGAAGGCCATTTATCATGGATAAGCGGACAAAAGAAGTACACCTTCTTGGCGATTAGGGCAATACTTGGATGGAAGAGCCAGATGGCTTGGATCAAGGTAAACGATAACCCTGGAAGGAAGGTTGACTTGACCGGCCTATTTGCGATGATGCAAGCAGAGACCTTCGGCGGGGGGTACAAGGTCGCACCAGGGATGCACCCATTCGGAGATAGTGCTAACATTGTACTCGGCTTCGGCCTCTCAAAAGGGCAGATGCTCAGGGTCATGGGGCCTTTAGAGAAGGGGAAACATATCGGGAGGTGGAACAAGATAACCATGGAGCCTTGTACAACATTCGAGATCAAGGCTCTCGACACGCATGGAGATCCAACAGAAGAGCATGGCCATGACCCTCCTTTGTTCATTAGTTTGGACGGAGAGATATCTATGACGACCCCTGTCAAATTTGAATTCAAGAAAAATCAACTCATGGTGCGAGGAGGCCCAACCGCCCCTAATTTCTGATGGCGCAGACGGAGAGATTCGAACTCCCGAGTCCAAGGGACACCGGATTTCAAATCCGGCGCAATACCAGGCTATGCGACGTCTGCAGCATCCCCTCGGAAGCACCCTCGACGGATGAACCTTACAGGTCTCAGAGGCCCCATGTCCCTGGTCTACACCATGCTGGTAGCCCTGTAGCAGCGTCTGGATGAGTCAGACCAATGAAGAGAATCATGATGATTATGAAGAACGCAGGAAACAATGCGGTCATCGTCAGAATGCCAGAATCAGGGTCACCATACAAATGCATGAAAATTGCTGCGATCATGAAGAACTTCGGTATTGCGATGATTGTTAGGATCCATAGGGTTATGCCATCTTCTGACATGTTGAGGGCCTCAGCGGTTGAACTCATGTCTGCACCAACAGCACCCACTTCGATAGCTGTAAGTATCATTAGACCATAGAAATTCATCCAGTATGGATCTCTTCCAAGAATTTTGTATTGCGCCATTAATTTCACCTTAGTACAGATAGAAGAACGGGAAGACTATGACCCACACTAGATCGACGAAGTGCCAGTAAAGGCCGAAGTACTCGATGGAGACGGCATTAGTTGGGGTGTAGCCCCCTCTCCAAGCCTTGTAGGTCATGTAGGTAAGCCCGATTATGCCCCCTGCAACGTGAGCACCATGAGTACCTGTCGTGACGTAGAATGTCGATGCAGACACCCTGATGTTAGCGGTCATGTGAGCGCCTGTTGCCTCATCTACGTAGGAATGGTGTTGATAGTGGTCCGCTCCGATGGTATAACCCTCTGCTACAAGGGATTTGATTTCATGTTCGTGTATGAAACCGAGGTCTGGAATGTAGAAACCGACAAACCATTCTACCATCTTCAAGGTTAGGAAGAGTATGGCAAGGACCCAAGTAGTCCCTAGGAACATAGTCACTCGCCTTCTTCTCAGCTCCTCGTCGATGTCTGTTTTCTTCGCGTATCTTAGTGCTTGGACAATCGTAAATGATGATATGATTAGCGCGAATGTGTTAACCGCACCGGGTGCGAGATGCCACCAGCTTGATGCAATCAGGTGGCTCGCTGGCTCAAAGCAGGTCACAGGGACGGCTTCCTGCCACCCAGTCGGGTTCGCGACGGGGTCAAAGAGACCGTCTGCGAAAACATCGTCGCACCTCCTGAGACCCAGTCGATATCTCATGTAAGTGCTGAATAATGATGTGAAAACCATCATTTCTGACATTAGGAACACGAACATCCCAACCTTGCGAATCTGGATGTTCTTGAACGGGGAACCAGTTGCAAGTGGTTCGTATGTTCCATCAAAAGACAGATCCTGCCGCCAAAAGACGAACATCCCTATGCTGGTTATGACGATCGCGACGAACATCCATATCAGTCCTTCACCGGTGTAAACATGTTCTGATAGCTCCAGATCATAGTCAAACATGCCTGCGAATACGAATAGGAACAATCCTATTCCGATGCTCATCACAATCGGCGCGTATGAGTTGTGCGGAGCCCCGTGACTCCAATCATGGGGTCCCCATGGACTAGGATGATGGTCATGGTGCTCGTCGCTCAGTGACTCACCTCCTCATTGCTGTCATCTGGTACCATTAGACGGCTAAACCAGCGCGTGAACATCCCTGGCTCGGTTGTCACATGTTCATTTGCGTCCCTCAACACCGGAAGGTCATACCACTCACCATCCACATACCTCCCAAAAGAGGGGGTTGGTGGCGGGGACGCCGTCATCCACTCGAAGGACCAGCCACCCCATGGGTCGGCAGGGGCCTTGGCACCCCGGAGGTATGATATCACCATGTTAGCAACCATGATGAAGTTAGACAAGAAGAACAAAAATGCAGACACGGAAATGAACAGATTCCAATCAGCGGCCTCCGGTGGTAGGTTTGCAAAATCATCCGTGCTGATGAAATATGTGTGATGCCTTCTTGCCATGCCCCACACCCCGAGTCTGTGCATCGGCCAGAAAACCCCGTTGTAGGATATGAATGCAGTAAGGAAGTGTAGTGTACCTAGGCGCTCATCCATCATTCTTCCAGTCATCTTGGGGTACCAGTAGTATATGGCTGCGAAGAAACCGAAAACAGTACCCCCAACCAGTACGTAATGGAAGTGGGCCACCACGAAATAACTCTCATGAAGGTGCGTGTCCATGGCAATAGACGGGAAGAACATGCCTGAGATGCCGCCTAGAGTGAAGGTGACTAGGAAGCCCAAGGCCCAAAGTGTATGAGTCCTGTAGACGAGGGAACCTCCATGCATAGTTTTCAGCCAATTGAATATCTTGATGCCGGTGGGGACGGCTACCAGCATGGTGGTTACCATGGTGACGAACCTCAGTACTGGCGACATGCCAGAGGTAAACATGTGGTGCCCGTATACAATGAATGCTACCACGCCGATGCCTGCCAGAGCGAAGACCATCGATTTGTATCCAAAGATGGATCTCCTTGACGAAGTGGCCAGAACCTCGGAGATCACTCCGAATGCAGGTACAATGACCACATAGACCTCGGGGTGGCCGAAATACCAGAACAGATGGCTCCACAATAGCGGATCTCCTCCGGCACCAACATCATAGAAAGCAGTGCCGATGACCCGATCTAGGTATACCTGGATTAGCCCTACTCCGAATGCTGGTATTGATAGGAAGAGCATCAGGTTTGCGATTAGTATAGACCAAGTGAATAACGGCATTTGCATCCAACCCATTCCTTCCGCCCTCATCACGGCTATGGTCGTTAGGAAGTTGATTCCAGTGAGGGTAGAGGAAGCAACGAGCATAATTTGACCTGCTGCCCAGAATGTATTACCGTCATGGCCATTGACCATGTCAACCACGTAGGGGGCATACCCAGTCCAACCTGTGTCGGCGCCTTGACCCGAAAATACTCCTGTGAAGATCAACAGGGCCCCCACTGGTTGTAGCCAGAATGACATTGCGTTCAATCTCGGCATTGCTAGGTCCGGAGCTCCGATCTGTAGGGGGACCATCCAGTTCGCGAAACCGTTGATCAATGGCATTGCTGCGAGGAATATCATCGTAGTTCCATGGAGAGTGAAAAACTGGTTGTACTGATCTTGAGTTAGGAAATCGTTTCCTGGAGTTGCCAGCTGTACTCTGATGAACAACGCCATGATTCCACCTATCCCTAGGAAGAACAGGCCTGCTAGGAAGTACAGCGTTCCGATTTTCTTGTGGTCTGTTGTTGTTAGCCAATCAGAGATCCATGGGGAGAATGTGTCCCAACTGAAGCCATCTGGGTCTGAGCGGTAGAATCCATAGAGGATGGTCACGGCGATCAGAGCCAATGAGATGAGAATAAGTGTGGCTAAGACCACAAAGGGCTCAGGAGCCTCTGGGATCGCTTCACCCACCAATCCGAATGAGGACTGGATGGTGAATGTAGCACGATTCCATTGGTCTAGCTGTCCGGTCTGTAGACCGTCTCCATTGACCGAGTTTACATGCAGAATGAAGTCGACTTCCTTTCCACTCTCTGGAGCAGTCCAATCAACGACCCATGATGTGTAGTCGTTTCCAGCTTCGGTGTGGACGACCTCATTTACGGAGCCTGCCCAGAGAGAAGTTAAGCCGTCGGTGGGCGTGAAGACGCCCTCGGACGCCCAGAGGTTGAACCCTCCTAGGTTGATGTTTCCTGGTTGTGAGGGCCCGCCATCGAAAGAAATCGTGAGTTCATAGGTCGCGGATGCGTTGTACTGTTCTGGAAACCCTTCGATATTGGCAGCCACTGATGAATCCGCCACAGAATTGTGGCAATTACATCCTGCTGTTTGAATTGATGATCCTCCAATGCCAGTTGGAAGAGAAGAGGCCAGGGGTGCCAATAACAAGACTCCAATTACCAAAGAGAGGGCCATCATTGCCCTAGTCAAATTTCTTTTCCTCATTTTGATAACCTCAACTGTGTACGTTGATCAAAGCCACCATGTATGCGTGGTTGTCCCCACAATATTCGGTGCATAGCAGAAGGAAGTCCTCGACGTTATCTGCTGGTAGCCAGACGGAGGTGAGTCCCAATTCCCCCAATGGGGCAGATAGATCATACTCACCGTTCTCAGTCAGCATGAGATTGTCGCTCAGACCGTCTCCGTTGCGGTCCACGGCCCCCTGCGAGTACAGTACGTCTTCTTTGACGCCCCATGAGACAAACCATGGAGCATGTGTGACATCTGCTGATCCCATCACCGCAAGATACACCTCTCCTTGCTTTAACGACAGGCTCGCCGCAGGCGTGCCATCCACGATTGCAGTTCCAACTTCGCATAGATCTGGAACAGATAGGGTTAGGCAATCGAAATTCCAGCCCCATTGATAGGCTTCGATGTATATTACGTGGTAACATTCAGCTACGTATCTCCCATCATTCTGGGACCATGTTAGATTCGAGTACTCTCCATCTGCACACTCATCTCCATATCCCCCTGCTTCAGTTGAGTCCCACACTGCATCAAGGGGCCCCCATGATATCAGAGCCAGGTATACTATGAGTAGGAATGGAATCACCGTCCATGTGACTTCAAGTTTGAAATTGTCGTACTCTTTTGGAAAAACTCCTACCTCAATTGCATCCTTATTATCCCATTCTTCGTCTTCGTCGCTTCTGTACCACAGTGAGTGATGGTAAAGCCAAATGAAGGTAAAGCCACCAACCAAGAATGACCATAGAATGTACTCATTCCATAGGTTATCGAACAGTGGGGTAATGCCTGCCATCCGATCCCTGATGGTGGGAACAAACGACCCCTAATAAGGGCAAGGACCGTAGGTGTACACTACTATTTTAGATGCGGAGGGTCTGTGTGGGCCGACGTGTCAATGATAGGCCTACAATTTGACTCTGAAAAGTTAATTTTTCGGATCCAACGGAGGGAACTCAGAATGAATTATAAAAATTCAGATGAACCACCCTCAGCCCGTACTACATCCATTCGAGCCGATAATGTGGATCGATTCTCCAGAGTTTCGAAGGATTTCGCTGAGGCTATTGCTAGGAATCGACCCGTTGAACTCAGAGGCTCTGGATGCCCTGTCCTCGTAGAGGGTAAAAGAGATGCCTCAGCATTGAGAGAATTCGGTTTCTCCGGCGAGATAGAGATTCTGAACCGAGGATGGGATCAATCTAGGATCATAGCATACCTGTATGAAAATTATGGGACACGAAACACTGTTGATCAAGGTCCAAGTGTGATCCTTCTCATGGATTGGGATCGAACAGGAGGTAGATTGCAATCTAGGTTGAGAAAGAGGCTGAATGCATTGGATATGAAAGTAGATGAGTGTCTTTGGAACAGTTTGGTGAAGAACATGAAGCCCGAAGGTAGAACCGTAGAATCTTTGCATTCTCATGCATATGCGCTCAGTCCAATGATTAGGGAGCACCTCGTTCCCTTGGGACATCCAACGGATATCTAAGGCACCGAGGTTGGCTTTTCTTTCACGGTGTTTAGTACGAAATGCGTGACTGACCGCATGATTCCGTCCATGGATAACACAGTTTTTGAAAGATCGTCCAAATCTGATCTATCCTTAGCTCTTGCAAGTATCATCGAGTCAAATTCACCTGTGACGTCGTACACACCCAAAACACGCGAATCCTCGGCTATCAGTCTCTGCAGCTCCAACAACCTACCCTTCTCTATCCTCAAACCCACTACGACGGTCAAGCCCCATCCGACTTTATCAGGGTCAATCTCAACTCTGTAGCCCTTTACCACTCCAGTATCCTCAAGCCTCTTCAATCGATTGCTAACTGTGCCAAGGGATACACCAATCTCCTCCGCGACAGATCTAAGAGACATTCGCGCGTCTCGTTCAAGGCTTCTGATAATATCCCTGTCCGTGCGGTCTAATTCCATAAATAACCTAGGAGGACTACCAAAATGAACCTATTCCCGCATCATTCTTTGTTTGATGCATGCCTAATCAGTTCTAGTCTGCTTGTTCTTTCGTGATTTGAGGCCATCACGGTAATTTTTCCACCGATCCAAATCGGCAATGGGTCGAAATTCTTGTCGTAGTGAGCGAGCCAACCTCCAGATACAGGTTTGTCGCCCACCACAACAGAATCCACGTCGATGGTCCCACCGTTTAGCAACTCAATTACTTTTGAAATGCTCATCTTTACAATTCTGTTTGGTGCAATTTTTCTTGAGAACCCCACACCACTCTCCACGATTCTGGAAGGACGATTGGACCTAAACTCTGAAACATCGCATCCCACTTGTACAACTTTGAGAGGCTTCCATCTCCTGCCGGCGACTCTTGCTTTACCACCAGAGACGAGTGTCGGCTCGGTCCATGCCTCTAGCATCCTCGTAGTACCGATCGAGATCCTTTTACCACGCCGCCAGAGGCTTGGACTAGAGCCTCCGAATTCCTTGGAGAACCAGTCAGCCTCACCTATGTCAACCGGCCGACTGGCCTGAGGACCCTCCTCCGGCCTCCGCGACTCAAGATTGATGCTAATCTTTTTGGATTCTGGATCTCCATTCTTTCGAAGTAATGCCAAGAAGAAGCCGCCAGCGTTCATCCTATGTCCACTCACCCGTTTACATCTTTTCAATATCGAGACATCCATGTCCTTGAGCAACATGTTTGAGTCCTGTATAGGATTCAGTTGATCATCGAATGTAGACCATGAAGCTAGCCCATCCTGAGTTTCAACTCCCCGCAAAGAATCCCCCATATCTTCCAATTCCACATCGCTTCTGGTTCGCAATACTCGACAGATTACCTCCTCATTCTCAACCGGGTCTAGCGAGCAAGTAGAATAGACGATTCTACCCCCAGGTCGAAGCAAGTCGACAGCTCTATTCAGCAAGCCGACTTGCAAACCTTGTAGACCCAATCCCCCGCTTGGGCGCCACTGTCTCCAAACTTCTGGATTTTTCCTGGTGGTCCCTGATCCTGTACATGGCGCATCTACGAGTATTGCATCGTAACCAAAATTCCCAGACAGCCTTGGGATATGACGACCATCATGATTTACCACGATCACGCAACTTGAGCGGTGTCTCTGGAGATTTGCAGTCAACAGGTTGCACCTCTTTCTCGACCTTTCATTTGCGACGACTAAACCATCAGCAGCGAGGAACTCCGCAATCTGGGTGGTTTTTGATCCGGGACTCGCACAAAGATCCAATATTACCTCGCCTGGAATGGGTCTCAGCACATTCACTGGCATCATTGAGACAGATTCCTGCCGTGTAATTCGTCCTGTTTCATGAAGTGCAATCAAGGTCCTCCTCACATCACCGGACGCTCCACCACGATCGAAGGGTAGTGTCCATGAGGATCCCGGTCCAGAGTACCACTTGTTGTGAATACCCCCAATTGATTTAGTCCAATCCTCGACAGCCTCAGAGTCTATTCTGAGAGGGTTGACTCTGATTGTCTCTGGTAATCTTGCAAATGCGTTATCAAACCAATAAGATGCATCAGGCATCCAATTCTCCACAGCTCGCCTCAACAAACTACTGTCAGCCTGGGTTCGCCATTCTGCCTCATAATCTTCAGCGTTAGGGCTGATAGTCCCGTACGCCACAACGTCAGCACTCGACTTGTACTTACAAAATCAACGCCTTAAGCTGTTATTTTCCAATAACGATTAAGTGTGAAAAAAATGACTTTCCACCGCGACCGCGGTCGCAGGATGGGATGCGTGCACAATCGGAGCGAGAGCAGGAGAATACTCAGGAACAGTCGAAGACGGGTCCGTACGACCCCGGTCAAAGGGAGAAAAAAACTCGAAGAGCTAGTTCAGAGGGCGAAGAAAGCATCCCATCTTCAAACTGATTTACTACCCGTAGAGGCGATCATAACAGTCACTGAACATGAGTGGATATGGCAAGTCGTGGATAAATCCATGCTAAGCACACTGTCTCATCGAATCATACTCGACAACCCAACTCTCGGTCGACGAGAGTTGGTCATGACGTCTGGTATCGACGCTGCTGTTGGGGTTGCAAGAACCGTCACAGAAATAGAGGGTGGCTGTGTTCTGATCGAGACCCTAGACCCATAGAACATCAGAATTAGCTTTGGGCTTCATTCAAATATGTCACCATGGTCCCAGGAGCGTGGCTAAGAAAGAGAAAAACAGCGGTATCCAGCAAGCTGCCGGTCTCATTCGATATTTCGATGAAGAATCCGAAGATGCTATTCAGATCCCAAAAAGCGCCGTTTACGGAGCTTGCATCGTCTTCTCGATTATCATTTATCTGGCCCAACACGGCGTCATTCAGTGGATGTTCGGTTGAGGGCTCAGTCCTCAGTAAGATCAATTACTTCTGATCCGTCAGAATCATTCAATTCTCCCCATGTGTCATGGGCCTTGATGTTCAGAAGCCCCGATACTCTTGATATCGCCCTTTCGAATGCATGGCTGTTCCGATCATCAAGAGCGACTCTCGCCATCTCCAGATCGACCGCACATTCATGGAAGTCCTGCCCTCCTGCTCCCCCAGAGATTGAGATCATCTCTCTCAGAATTTCTCTCATTACCGTCTCAGCCCTGAGTTGACTGTTTTTCCAGATCTCTGCCTGCTCCATGACGCCCATCCCTGTGTTGCGCTCGAACCTGCGAGTCCAAACTGGTTCCCACGGATTCCTCCCAAGGAAGGAAAGAGAGTCGTAAATAGTCCGGTCAATGATCTTCCCTTTCCCAACCATTCTGATTTCATTTAGGAAACATTTTGTGAACACGCCAAATCCCCAGTAGGGCCTAGAAATTATGGATAATTCCGTCTCGAATGCAAACGCGGTGATTTCCCATTTTTGTTCATCAAAGCCTAAATCCCCTACTAATTTTGGGGGGTCGGAGGGCCCAAAGGCTCTAAGAAATGCCTGAGCAACGTCGCCAAGTATGATTTTCCTTTTGGCGTTTGAAAGAACGGTTGTTCTCAGGGTGTTGTCATTGTCAACCCCCATCATCGGTCTCGGGGCCCAAACTTGGGCAAAAAGACGGATAGCAACCTTCTCGTTAGATGCCACATGCACCCGAGCACACTATCGGGATTGAGGTTTTTTATTCCAACAAGGCTATCAGCCGCCAGAATTAGATCGAGCCGTGCCTAGGAGGAAGTACGGTCGATTAACAAAAAAGATCGACAAACCACCAAAGGACAATTGCAGTAGATGCAGAAGCGGAAAGTATTGTCCTTTGGAGGGACATATAGGTCAAAAGGTCAAGGCAGACAGGTCATGGCAAGGCATCGACAAACTGGAAAAGAGGAAATCAAAGAAAAACCCATCAAGAAGATGAAGGAAACACACCGTGTAATGTCCCCTGAAGATCAGAATCGGGTGACGGGCTACTGATCTTAGGGATGGGCATCTGGGCTCTCTTGTAAATTTCCCTCAGTGTCTGGTCACTTATCTCTAGGTAGACCCTGGTAGTCGCTATGCTAGCGTGACCAAGCAGTCTTTGGATTGTCACCAGATCAGCACCCCTCTCTAGTAATCCGGAGGCAAAAGTGTGTCTCAGCGTGTGCGGTGTCAACCGAGACCGCTTTATGTCGGCCTTGTCAGCAATTTTATCCATCAGTTTCTGGACCCAACGTGGTGTGATTCTATGTCCATTTTTTGTTAAAAATAACGCTCGACGCTCCTCTTTGACTTGTTTCCTAGCTCGCACCCTCCTTTCAGCCATCCATTCTTGGATCCCCTCTGCAGTTAAGTCTGTGAATAACACGGTTCGGTCCTTCTCGCCTTTGCCGCCTAGGATCAACGCAGAGAGATCATCCAGATCAACGTCATCAACGTCCATATTACAAATTTCTGAGACTCTCACACCAGTTTCCAACATCATTGTGGTCAAGGGCTTCACAATCGGATCCTTTACTTCCAAGACAGTCGATTTAAACTTGGAAACTTCTCTTTTGTTGAGGGTTTTTGGAAGGGGTCTTCGCCTGTTCGGCCTCCTGATCCACTCTGGCATTGTGTGGCCAAACCATTTCAACAGGTGAGTGGCGGCTGCCATTCTTGCGTTCACGCTTGAAGGACTGAGGGCATCAAGTGTCGATATCCAAGAATCGACTCTTCCTGTGTCAGGATCCAGTAAGTTGTGAGCCTTTTCAACGCTCAAATTAAGAAAATTGCTCTGTAAGGACGACTCTTCTCCCGGCAAGACAATTTCTGAAATTCCCTTGGCAGCTCGTTCATAGGCCCTGATTGTGTGGATACTCTTCTTCTCCGATCTTAACTGCGAAAGCCAACACTCAAACCAAGATAGTTTCCTGAGTCTATGTAGGCGATTGGGCAAGACTTTGTTCTGGGCATCAAGCCTGATCTGTCTGGGATTGTTGGAACCATCAGCTTCGTTAATTTCCATATCAGTGACCTCATCGGCACCGGCGGTGCGTGCATCCCTGTCTCTCACGAGACGGCCGGGAAAGTGACCACTACATCTTGAATACTTGCCTGATTTTCCAATCAACCCAAGTCGTTCATGTTGGGATAAGACTAACCCGACGCCTCATTGGAATTCACACGACTCCCGATCGAGGAGCCGTCAGGAACACCTTGATCTGGAAGCGTACCTCCTTCCTCGATCCTTTCTCTGACTCTCGCTCTGAGGCTGGACACTATCCTTGCTGCAACATTAATTCCGGTCGCCCGCTCAATTCCCTCTAGTCCCGGACTCGAATTCGCTTCAAGCACAAGAGGTCCAGAAGTAGAGTCCAACATATCCACACCAGCCACATCTAGTCCAAGCTCATTTGCAGCTCTGATAGCGACACTTTCTTGATCCGGAGTCAACTTAATCGCCTCTACCGATCCCCCGAGGTGGAAGTTGGATCTGAATTCAGTACCACGAGCCTTTCTTACCATACTAGCTACAACCCTCCCCCTTACGACTATGGCTCTGATATCTCTCCCATGGGATTCTTTGATGTATTCCTGTACCAAAGGGCGCATACCCCTCTGAAACATTTGAGCGAGCAAGGAAATGGCTCTTGTCTCGTCATCTAGCAAAAAAACGCTAGCTCCCTGTGTGCCCTCGCTTGCCTTGATGACAAGCGGGTAACTGCCTATAGTTCGCAGGGCTTGCATACAGTCTTCCATGGAGGCCACACTGATGGTTTTTGGAACAGGCAAGCCACAGTCTGCCATTACTTGGGTCGCTGCAATTTTATCCCTGCTAAGGAGAATCGCATCCGCGGTATTGTGAACAATTGCTCCCATCCTCTCAAACTGCCTAACAATGCCTGAACCCGGCCTCGTTATGGAGAAACCAATACGAGGTATTACTGCATCAGCCTGAATTGGCCAGCCCTGATGGTATATCCTGCCACCATCATCGTCAACAGCCGTACTTATGCTCATGGGATCTATCACTCGTGTAATGAAACCGTATCGCTGACTCTCTTCCGTCAGGCGCATGGTCGAATACAGACCTGGCCCACGAGACAGAATCACCAAACGCGGGTCCACATATCCCCCACGATGCTCCACATTTGATACTGTTGTGTCTGTCTGCCAACCTCCCCAAGTAATTGTGTGAGACACTCAATTCAGGGAGGCATTCAAAACATCTTGATACCAGATAAGACCACTAGAGGTGTATCGCGTATGGATCATGAGGCACTCAACGGCATGAAAGCCTCTGAATTGAAAATCATGTGCAAAGGAATGGGTCTACGTGTTTCAGGAAGCAAGTCTGAGCTTATCAAGAGAATCATTGAAGCCTCGGACCCATCTAAAAAACAAGAATCCATACCCAGCATGGATCAGGCTATAGACGCACTTCTTGATCGTCATGATAGATCAACAAGTGAGAGAAAAACCGAAAAAAAATTACAGACGGTTTTGGATGCTGAATTAGTAGAAGACATCAAAATAAAATCTGATGAATCGGTGTCTGAAATCTTATTGTTAGACGACGATAATGAGGAAGATAATCACTCCCATGAATCAGTTGAATCCAAAACAGAGGAATACATTGAGCAACCGGAGAAAGAAAAGATTAGGGCCAGTGCATCGAGGAAATCCGGCGAATCATCCGGGACTAATAACATAATTGGGAATAGACTAACCATCACACGAATACAATTGGCTGCGGGGTTAACTGTGGCGTTGTTGTTGAGCGCGGGTTTGTGGATTATTCTGCAACGAGACTCGTCATTCACTGTCCAGCCAGTAAGATATGGAGACTCTATACAATTCTCAATCCAGCAATCAACTATCAGTGTCGAAGGAGACGACATGGTCAGTATCGTACGTGACTTCCTGTCGCCCAGCTCGTTCGACCAAGTATGTTCAGAAGTCGATGTGGAGGTCTCTGGGACTGGCTCAATAAGCATCGAAGAAGGTTCTGACCAGGATACAATTTTTCCCAGTGATTTAGATCACAGGGGGGCCTTTAGTGTGAATGATGCCTACGGAAGGGCTAGCTTAGCAGTAAAACAAGTGGTGAATCATGATATCAAAGTCGACCTTCAAGGGAAGACATGGAGGGATAATGGAGTAGAATGCAGTAATGCAGGTTGGTCTTACCCTGATAATCAGCTTTTGATGCGCACAGATTCATACAGGCACATTTCAGATAAGTCTGTGATTAGAACTGAAACCACAGCATCCTTTTCAGATTCTGATGGGGAATCAACTGAACTAGAAGCCACCACGTTCGGATCGAGCCTAGTCCCAGGGCTCGGGGCTATAGCACCACTATTGGCCGTGCCTCTTTTGCCCATGGATCTCCAGGATTTCTTTGAAAACGAGGTGTTGGAGGAGGGGGCTGTATCAGATGAAGACTCTACTTGGGAATGGAGTGTCAAACAAGAGAGAAACCATCCAATTCACGGGTATGTCTATCCTATATCAATTTCCCACAAAGAAGTAGAGCATTGTCTGGGATACATCACACTGGATATTCTCGTCAACCCTCAAGTTCCTTGGCCAGTGCAACAAACTGCTAACATACGGCTTGACAAGTCACTCTCGAGATCAGATTGCAATGTATTTGCAAGTGCGATCAGCGACGCCACTTTACCAGAGGGTAGATTGGACATAAGAATGGACATGACCGTCACCAGTGTGGAAAAGGGGAATAACGCTGTGAATTGGTATGATGAGTACGATTCAAAACCATCACCAGGGGATGATAGACCGACCAGTGCTGGGAAAAGGGATTGGACTTCGCATATGCCAGACGAATCTGACTCCAGATTGAACATAGAGGAAACTGTGGCCTGCATGATGGCAACTTATCCCACAAGTGACGCCTCTGTAGCTGTGGACTCGGGGGGTTATTTCTGGAAGGCAAACCATCTACTCGGGGATATGAATTGGAATCTCTCTTGGGTCGATACCCAAGATAGGTCTGGTTGGATCCATCTTTCGATGGACGGGCAGGAATGCTCGATCCTAGAATCTGGTCAATATCAGGAAGGAGAAGTCTCATGGGACAAAACTTCTGTTCCGTCAACCCTGACTCTAGATTATCTTGGAAGTAGGCTGTTAGCACAAGGACGTTATTCTCAGGTGGAACAAGTCCTGTCTGAACAGAGCGCCGTAAAGACAAATTCATTGGGTTATAGAGTACTCTCAGGAGAGGCAGATGATCTCTCAGACCTTCTATCAAGCGACTTATCCACTGGGATCGTCACAGTCGTAGCTTCCAGTGAATGGAGCCAATCGAACAGAGATTACAATTTCAACGCAGTCATGGACGCTACGACGGCGAGAGTCGGTGGGTGGATACAAATCTCAACAGCCTCGGATTGATGATCATCCCTGCCAATCATAGAATGGATGCATGTGATTGGCGGTATCTTGAATTGCAACTAGCGACTCAAATATCCGTGAGTGTTGAGCGAGCCACAGTCGATGACGAACAGATCATCGATGTTGACTTTGTCGAACAGGAAAAGCAAGATCACTCAGAGGATCGGAAGGGACAATCCAGCCCCAATCCACTATCGCTGCCCCGTGGAAACCCATCAGACAGAGGGCGTGCTAGGATCGTGACGGTTACCAACCAAAAGGGGGGCGTTGGAAAAACGACCACCGTTATCAACATCGCAGCCCAACTAGGATTGAGAGGCCACCGTGTCTTGGTCATAGACGCTGATGCTCAGGGGAACTGCGCCACAGGTCTAGGCGTGGATAAGAGGCTGGTGAAGGCCACGACCAGAGATCTGATTCTTGCACCAGAAAGAGCTGTGGAATCAAGACATCAGACAGCAGTTGAGGGTGTGCACATGATTGTGGGCGACAGATCATTGGTCGGTTTGGACAATGAATTATTGAGACAGTTGGGTAGGGAAAGGCGCCTTACCGAGGCAATAGAGCCTCTTTTGCCTCATTACGATATGATCTTGATTGATACACCACCGTCACTCGGAATTGTGACGATAAATGCACTAGTGGCGAGTCATGGTTTGATTGTTCCAGTTCAAACAGAATATTTCGCCCTTGAAGGCCTTGCCATGTTAGCAGGAACCATTCGAGAGGTTAGGAATTTGTTTTCCGCCAACCTGGGGGTCGACGGGATACTCCTAACCATGCACAATAGCCGAATACATCTGAACGTACAAGTTGCGAACGAATTGAGGGAAGCCTACGGAAACCTCATCGTCGATCCACCTATCAGGAGAAATGTCAGACTGGCCGAGGCACCAGCTCATGGTGTTCCTATACACCTCCATGATCCAGAAAGCCACGGAGGAAGGGATTATCTCTCTGCAGTATTGGAACTAGAGAAAAGGTGGGGGATAGACCCCCGATGAGTTACGATTCTCCCAAAACAGCGGTAGCATGGATGCTATTTGCGAGTTTATCATTCGGTTCCATGAATGCCCTGGTAAAATGGACCTCTTCAGATGCGGATGTCTGGTCCATGGTCTTCGTGAGGTCGGTCGTAATTGGTGTGGTCATATACTCAATATGCAAAACGAGGGGTGTCGACCTCACAGTAATTGACCATAGGTCAATGTTCCTCAGATGTCTAAGCGGATTAATCGCGATGATACTCTATTTTTCTGCATTAGGGTTGATCCCCATTGGTCAGGCAGTGACGCTGCAATACACGAACCCACTCTTCGTAGCACTGCTATCCAGCGCGTTTCTCTCTGAAAAAGTACAACCAATAGTCTGGGCCTTGGCCATAATTTCGTTTATTGGTATAGTATTGATTGTTTCTCCAGATCTCAAGAGCGTAGAGTTCAATGCAATTCTGGCTCTTGGGTCAGGATTCTTCGCCGCAATTGCATACCTCTACGTTAGGAAACTCAGAAGTACGGAACATGCATTGAGCATCGTCTTCTGGTTTGCAGCTTTCTCAGTAGCACTCACACTTATTCCTGCGGCACCGAACTTACTCTCATTGCTATCAGATCCAATCTTGACTTTGTCTTTGATTGGCATTGGAGTGGGCGCGGGGGCGGGCCAAGTGGGTCTTACATTTGCTTTTCATAAGGCAGATGCCGCTTGGATAAGCGCTTTCTCCTATCTCACGGTCATTGTTGCCACGATGTATGGATATGTTGTGTTTGGGGAACATCTTGATTCCAGGGATCTTATTGGCTGCATCCTGATAATATCCTCAGGAATAATCCTTACACTTAACAAAACCCGAAGACTACCCCTCACGGAGACAAAAAATCACAAGGGATCAGTGTGAGTGAAAGTATGATATTTCTTCCAATTTTTTCCGCGAAATATCAGGTACCTTGGCATCTTTCGCTGGGTATCCCACGGGCATCACAATCATCGGGTGCTCATGTTCGGGCCTATTGAGCAATTCACGTAGAAAGCCCATCGGAGAAGGAGTATGGGTGAGAGTGGTGAGACCCATGTTGTGAATCGCAGAGATGAACATACCCGCAGCGATCCCACAGGATTCCTGCGAATAGTAAGTAGGTGCAAACTTACCATTCTTCTTGACTCTCTTGCTATGCCTGAACAGCACTACGACCCATGGCGCATCAGTTAGGTGTTTCTTTACGTGATCTGTCCCCAAGGGCCTAAGCACTTCGGCCCACTCATCGGGCATTCTCTCTTCGTAGAATTTCCTCTCCTCTTTCTCGGCGGCTTCCCTGATTTTACTTTTGATCTCAAAATCAGATATCGCAACAAATGTCCACGGCTGAAGATGAGCCCCAGAAGGAGCCGTTCCGGCTGTTTTGATGGCAAGCTCGATCAGGTCCTGACTCACCTCTTTACTTGAAAAATGGCGAGTAGTCCTTCTATCGTTCATGCGATTGAAGTATTCATTCGCCCTTTCCAGCATCTCAGCAGCAGAAACTTCTTGGAAGTTCATCTCAATGAAGCCCTCTTGACCGCTCTCTGTCTCAGACATGCATCAATTCCTTCTGTATGATAACGCTGCCACTGAAAGTGCAGCAAGAACAAGGACAGGACTCGGGAAACTCAATGCACTGTTTGATGATGAAACATCCGTTGACGAATTATCTTGGTTAGGCGATAAACACCCATCCCCCATGGCTTTGAAGTCATCTCCCCCCCAATTTTCCCCATCAAACCAACAGGTAGACCAGACTTTCCAACCAAAGCCCATCTCCGGGATCCTGACAACCTGCGTGTCGTTTTCATGTGTCAGATCGAATCTCCAATTAACATAGGATGCCTGATTTTGCACTTCGATGGAACCGCCCCAACTTTCGTTGTATTCCATAAGCAGATTGTAAACAGGAGGATAGCACACACCACTGTTTATGCAAATCTGGGTCACCCAACTGACATTACTGATATTCTTGGCGGGGTCGATTTGGACTTGTATTTCCATCTCTCCCCCGTCAATTTTCGTTACATTGACCTCATTTGGATAGTCCAGTGCCAGAATCGAGGTCCCAGAGAAATCAGTTTGCTGGTTGATTCCCCCCTGTTCAGCCGAGACCGAAGAAAGGATGCAAATCAAAACGAAGAGAACCCAACCGCGCATGTTCGGGTGATCCCATCTAATGCTTTGAATTGAACGTTTCATTGATCCAAACCTCACTGAGAGTCCAGACTCCATAGCTCATCCCCAACCCAATGTACAGTTAAAACAGCCTTCCCCTTACTTGATTGACGCATTACATCCCCATCCATGAGGGACCAACCAATCGCCAGGGGTCTACCATGAACCTCATCCCTTATCCATATCGGTGCCCCGACGCCTATCCTGCTGTCTGACTCTTGAATGCCCGCAGCCATGCAATCCGCACCATTCATGAGGAAAGGGATTGCACCGTGGTCAACCTCAGCCCAGTGGCACTTCACCTCCCAATCGAGGAGACCCCTCAATGTTGGGAACCATATCTTTGTGCTATCATTGGACAAGCACATGAGTTTCGGCACCCTATCGACGAGTATCAGATCAATCCCCTCGAAGTGGGCCTCCTCCAAGAAAGAGTTTGCTAGGTTCAAGGACACTCCAAGGCGACCTTCAACCTCGTCTGAAATTGATCTTATTTGTTTGAATCTCAGCGGGGTTCTTCTTCTCAGGCGCTTGTCACTCATGTACGTTCGAAACTGAGGGAGAGAATGAATATCTCGGCGATTTATCAGGGCTGTTTCATCCAATCTATTGAAATAAGGAGGGTTGGTCGGCCAGACCCATGGCCAAGTGGCACGGGATGTCAAGGAGGAAGCCTACTGGAGGACGCCTCAAGCGCCCCATTCGATATCGCGGCAAGCGGAAGAAGGAGATCTCAAGTGAGAAGCAATTCGCTTTCGTAGCCGATTCCAACCAAAACAAGCTGTATAGGAAACATGCTGGACACCAAACGGTCCGAGTCATGAACGCATCCCACATCAATGTCAATATCCCATCCGAAGGTATAACCAAGAGGGTAGGAATATCCAACATAGTAGAAAATTCAGCAGATCCCAACTACGTCCGGCGAAATATAATCACAAAAGGTGCAATTGCAGAGACTGAATTGGGACTTGTCAGAATAACAAGTCGGCCTGGTATGGACGGGGTCGTGAGTGGCATACTCATTGACTAGCCATTCACGAAGAACTCAATAGAACCGCCTCAGTAGGGTTGACAACTATGACCGGCGACCAATCGCGAATGACACTCTGGACCGGATACTTTGACCAGAGAGCTACTCGTAAGTCCGGCAGAAGAGTTCCAAAGTCAGCAAGTGTTGTCCGACCAAACTTGGATCAGATCGCATTAGCAGCCAGAGCATCCGGTATAACCAAAATGAGGAGAGATCAAGATGCTAGCCACCCGATGAGACCCTATTCGAAGGAAGGCAGATTGATTATTTCGACAAAAGACGCATTGGAATCTACAAAATCAGATACTAAAGAACAGGTCCTGCGCGTGATTGGAGAGTCCTTGAAGAATCTGGAGACCGAAGGTAAGGATTTGAACATAAAAAAGCCAAAAAGATCGTTCGGCAGAGACGGTGCAAGGAAGGCCAAACAAAGGAAATCTCCATCACGAAGGCCATCAAACCAAAGGAAGAAGAAGTTTGGCCGAAAATGAAAATTAGACTTCGACAGTCCAATTAAACGAGTCTTCCAGAGCACCGCCCATTATTCCGGTGAGTCTTTCATAGAGCGCGAGCGTAGTGTCACCTACCCCTCCAAAATCTTCCTCGATTTCCCCGTGTTGTATCGATCCAATAGGGGAAATAACGGCTGCAGTGCCAGCGCAGAACGCTTCATCACAGCTCAGTGCGAAATCAATGCTAACCTTTTCTTCTACCACGGTTAATCCCATAGATCTGGCAAGCTCAATGATCGATAGTCGAGTAATTCCAGGAAGGATTGTCCCAGTAAGCTCTGGAGTGTAAACAATACCATCCTTCACACAGAAAAAATTTGCCGCTCCAACTTCTTCAACGTAATTGTGTTCAACTGCATCGAGGTAAATTATCTCACTGTAGCCTTCCGATTTCGCCCTTTTGGAGGGCATCATTCCGGGGGCATAATTTCCTATTGCCTTGACACCACCCGATCCCCCAGGCGCAGCACGATGATGATTTTGAGATACTCTGAGTGAAATCGGGGTCATTCCCCCCTTGAAATAAGGCCCTACGGGTACTGCAAAGACGACGAACATATACTCTTCTGCTGGAGATACTCCGAGCCGCGCACTGCTGCCGAACAGAATCGGCCTTAGGTACAACTCACCTTTTCCGTGTGGGGGAACCCACCTTTTGTTTTCTTCCGCAACTTTCTTGACGGCCTTGATGAACATTGATTCCGAGACTTCGGGCATAACCAGTCTTCTTGCCCCCTCCGCAGCCCTTCTTGCATTCATTTCAGGTCTGAAAAGTGTAATCTTCCCATCAGGCGTCCTTCTGGCTTTCATGCCCTCGAACAATCCTTGTCCATAGTTCAGCACGCATGCTGCCGGAGATAGGTTGAGGGGCTGGAAATCAACCATACGACCCTCTGACCATCCGTCTTCCCAAGAGCCATTGGCCACAAACATCCGATCAGTCTCCGTAAAAGAGAATGTCAATGAGTCCCAATCAATAGGAGGACGTTCCCTCCCCGCCGCTGCCATATCATCCCTCCAAGCAAGGAGGCATTCAACGCTTCCGGCTAATTATGACAAAATCCCCTACGACAAGAATTGAATCAAAAGTCCTCTTTCAGGGGGGCATGGTCGCAGGCATTTGGGAGGATGAGTTGTGCATTATCTCCACTGATAATCGATCATGGGGAGATTCCAACACTGTTGTTGAGATGTGGTGCCGATCCAAAAACGGACACTCAGTACTCGTTCTCGTCAATGGGATGCAGCCTTACATTGAGATCTCTCCCAAAGAGGGAGGCAGAGAGGGTTCTCAGACTGACATTCAAGATGTCTTGAATCTCTCAAGTGTGACGGAAATCCTACCCCCTGTCACCAAATGGACCTCCCGGGGGGAAAAACCACATTGGAGAGTAATGGTCAGGGATACGACTGTAGTTGCGAGGCTCCGTGATCAACTGAGAGCTGAGTGGACGGTGACAAGCGCCGATATACAATTTCACAAACGCCTGATGTATGATTTGGATCTTGGTCCTCATATATCCGTGAAAGGCAGAATAATGTTCAGCGGAGACAGAGCCCCGGAGGGTGCCATATCCCCACACAAAGATGATCGAGATGCAGAAGAGGCCATCCTTTCAATTGGTGGCCGTGGCCTCTATCCGGTGGATATAATAATCGAGGCAAAAATCGACGATCTAAGATCTTGTGAGCCTTTCCAAGCACCAATAGTCACCCTTTCCATAGACTTGGAAACTAGCATCTCCACAAACAGGATTCTGTGTGCTGCTGTGGTCGTGGACAGAGATGGAGCCCGTGTAGAGCACACTTTTCATGGAGATGAGATCGAAGACATCCTAAAGCCGATTTGTAGATTGGTGAGAGAACAAGATCCTGATGTGATCACAGGATACAACATAGATAACTTCGACCTCCCAAGAATTCTGGAGAGGGCCGAACACCTGGTTGGAAAGGGGGAAAGACCTGAACTGTTTGGTTGGGGACGAGTCCCAATAACTGAAAACTCAAGAAGAACTATTCCCAATCGAGGCCAAAATCGAACATGGAGCATCGCGGGGAGAGTTCCTATGGATGCATGGTGGCAAGCCCGTCAGACACTAAGGCCTGAACGGGAATCTCTACGATTCGTGACGGCTCTAATCTGGCCGGACAACGAGGAAATGAAGAAATTGGACGTGGACGCAAGCAGAATGGATGAGGAATGGGCAAAAAGACCACTGGAGGTCATCCGATATTGTTTGAGAGACACTCACTTGCCCCTTGATATACTCAGTCACCTTCAATCTATTCAAGAAAAGGAAGCACTTGCTTCGGTAGCAAAGACCAGCTTCTCAACGGCTGCCACTGAAACGACAAGCCAGTGGATAGACTCCCTTGTAATCAGATTAGCAGATAGAGAAAACGTCGCGGTGCCGACTACTCGTCAGATCCGGAGGGGGGAGCAAATCGCAGGAGGTTACGTTCATGAGGTGGAGCCGGGTTTGAAATCCTGGATCGCGGTTCTGGATTTCAAATCAATGTACCCATCCATTATGATAACCAACAACATCTGTTCAACCACCCTCGTCGAGGATGGTAATCAATTAGACGATGACATGGTCTCACCCTCGACAGGGACAAGATACCGATCAGTTGGTGTTCGAAGGGGGTTGGTCCCGAGACTATTGTCAGATCTAATGAAACAGAGAGACGATTACAAGAACTCGTCGAAGCAGGCAAGGTCCAGCGGAGATGAACAGTCTGCCTTCCTGAATGACAAGCTACAATTCGCAGTCAAGATCCTCATGAACTCGTTTTATGGGGTGTTTGCAAGTTCGTTCTATCGCTTCACACACAAGGACATCGGAGCGAGCATTACAGAGTGGGCCAGGTTCAACATCAAGTCAATAATCGCTGACTTGGGGGACGATGGATACGATGTGGTTTACTCAGATACCGACTCCATTTTCGTCAGGACAATGGATGCGGAGGACTCGCCGATTAGTAAGCCGATGGAAAACGACCCCAACCTGAAAATCTGGGAACGGGCGCGAAATGATACCATAAGTTTCGGGAGAAGACTCGCATCGAAATATTCCAAAGAGGGGGCAGAGCTAGAGTTTGAGACTGCCATGTCAGCATTCTTCTCGCATGGGGCGAAGAAAAGGTACGTTGGTAGAGTTGTATGGCCAAGGGAGGAGATGTTAATTCGCGGCTATGAGGTCCGGAGGACGGATTCTTTCAAACTTCTAACTTCAACCATGACAATGTTATTCGAGAAAATACTTGAGGGGAAGGAGGAATTCGCAGTCGATCGAACTAGGAAGACAATAGAAGACGTGAGGATGGGTAGAGTCGATGTTGCAGACCTCGTAATCAGCCGTTCTTGCAAGGGCAAGATAAGGAAAGACGGCTCAGTCGATTTCTCAGTTTACTCGAACCCTGATGGTTTACCATATGTTAGGGCTGCAAAACAAAGGATTGAACGTGGTTTGGGCTTTACCCCCGGAATGAAGGTGGGCTATGTGGTCACAGACGCAAAGCCGTCCCCGATGAAGGTCACAGCGTGGCTCACTGAAGAACTCGGGGACGATCCGCCAGAATACGACTCAGAATATTATGCAAAAAGGCTGGCAACAGCTCTTGGTAGGATCACCGAGGCATTCAGCTGGAGCGAAAGCGACCTACTTCAGGGCTCTAGGCAACAATCTCTCTTTGATTTCTAGGAACATAGAATCGCAGGATTCATTTCCAACCACTTCAGGAGGTAGAGCATGGTAGCAATGTCGAGGGCCACGATCATGGTGCTAATTATAGCAGTCTCCGCCACTGGGGGCTGCCTAGCCACCCTCGGATTGAATGATGCGCCCACAGCCCAAATGAACATAGAGCCCTCAGGAACAGTGCGAGAGGGGGACACTGTGACTTTCAGTGCGGCTGGAAGCTCAGATCCAGATGGGGACTCCCTGACATTTTCCTGGACCTTCGGGGATGGGAATGTAGGTACAGGCCTTACCACGAGCCATGCTTACACATCTACGGGCACGTTCAGCGTAGCCCTAACCGTGGCTGATGGAAACTACGAAACTACCTTGAAAAAGAACATTACAGTAATTGAATCCACCGCAAAAAAGCCAACTGCCCTGATATCTGGAGATAAAATGGATGATTGTGACGGAGAAGAGCCCCCGAATGGAGACTTCGTCTTAATATGGGTCTGTGATGAGGACAAGGACGAGGGAGATAGGTCAGTGGACTTCACAACCACCGTAGAAGTCGATGGCTCTTCATCTGATGCGGGTGGGATTGATTATATCGACAGATGGGAGTGGGATTTGGACACCACGGACGACTCAGATGGCGATGGTATAACTGACAACGACAACGATGCGACGGGCCAGTCAATTTCATTCGAAAAAACAGGTGGCGCCTTCGAGGTGAAATTGACAGTGACCTCGAGCAACGGTCTCACCGACAGTGACGAGATGATGATCTATGTCAACTACAGAGGCGAGTGGAAAGACTTCATCATAGACGCTAGCATCAATGATCCTGTAGAAATGGCATGGGATTTCCCAGTCACCTACGAGGCAGATGGGAAAGATAGAATTCGATACCTCAGGGTGAAATTAGAATACCCGCAAGAAGATGATGACCAGCCAATATTCACTGGCGGTGCGACCACCGCTAACAAACTCGATCTGTTCCTATACAACACCACGACCCAAGAGAAAGAAGTATCCAACACCACCCAGATCGAGAACGAAAATCGCGATGCAGGAGACTGCCAGTCCGACGAGTATTGCGTTTGGCAGGTCGTCAGCGGCTCAACCATACGGGCATTCCAAGCCAACACTTGGTCCGTTGACCTAACCAATGATGAAAGTCACAACACCAAGATAAACTCGTTCGTAATCGAACTCCAATATAGATAGGTTCGGCTACCATCAGGCCCCAAATTGGCGTTGTTCTGTATTCGCTTTGGGGGGTGAGGTTCAAATACACACCTCAAGTCGCCGGCTCACCTAGAGGTGTACAACATGGGTTCACAGTGGGAAGATAAAAGCAAGCCGCATCTAAATATAGTATTCATTGGTCACGTCGACCACGGAAAGTCAACGACTGTCGGAAGACTGCTGTTAGACAGCGGACACATTGAACAGCACGTGATCGATAAAAATGAGAAGCTCGCAAGCGAGTCAGGGAAGGCCGGCTTCGGATTGGCATACGTCATGGACGGCCTGAAAGAAGAGCGAGAGCGCGGAATTACCATTGACGTCGCGCACAAGGAGTTCTACACCCCCAACTATTACTTCACAGTCATCGACGCCCCCGGGCACAGAGACTTCGTGAAGAACATGATCACAGGCACAAGCCAGGCAGATGCCGCAGTTCTCGTCGTGGCGGCCAACGATGGTGTGAACGCACAGACCAAGGAGCACGCCTTCCTAGCGAGGGTCCTCGGTGTCACACAACTGATCGTGAACATCAACAAGATGGACATCAGTGGTGTTGACTACCAAGAATCGAAGTACAACGAAGTTAAGACCGAGGTCTCCAACCTTCTCAAGATGGCAGGCTTCAAACCCGACGATGTGAACTTCATCGCAGGCTCATCCCAGAATGGCGAGAACATCTACAAGAAGAGTGACAACATGTCTTGGTACAAAGGCCCAACACTCTTCGAGGCAATCGACGCAATCACAATGCCACCCAAGCCGACTGACCGCCCTCTAAGGCTGCCCATCCAAGACGTCTACAAGATTGGCGGAATAGGAACAGTACCCGTTGGAAAGATCGAAACCGGAGTGTTGAATCCAGGAAAGACAGTAGTATTCAACCCAAGCCAGAAATCGGCTGAGGTAAAGAGCATTGAGATGCACCACACACAGGTCGATAGAGCTGAGCCAGGAGACAACGTTGGATTCAATGTTAGGGGCTTAGCAGTCACAGACATCCGAAGAGGGGACATCGCAGGATACCAAGATAATCCACCTACCTTCGTCAGACATGATGAGACCTTCTTGGGCAACATACAGATAATGGACATACCAAAGGCCGTTGGTGTGGGGTACACACCCGTTTTCCACGCACACACCGCACAAGTAGCGGTCAGGTTCGTCGAACTCGTGAAGAATCTGAAGACGGGGGAGACCCCTGCTTTCCTTAAGTCGGGCGATGCCGCCCTGGTCAGGTTCCAACCCACAAAGCCAATGGCAATAGAGCAGCAAGATGCGTTCCCAGAGCTTTCAAGATTCGCAATACGTGACATGGGGAAGACCGTTGCGGCAGGCGTTTGCGCCAAGATCGAGAAGAAGGCTTGAACCTGGGGACTGAGGTGGTCACTGGATGCCAGTCGTCACCACTATCAAGCTCACCGGGGAAAATCACGAGGACGTAGACACAGTCTGCACGCAGATAAAGAGGATATCGGATGAATCTGGCGTCAAGCTCAGAGGACCCATTCCACTACCAACACGGAAGTTAGTCGTCCCCTGTAGGAAAGCACCCTCAGGGGAAGGTTCTGAGACTTACGACCATTGGGAAATGCGGATACACAAGAGACTCTTGGAATTAGTCACAAATACCGCAAAAGATGAAACTGCTCTCAGGCAGGTCCTAAGAATCCCAATACCAGACTCTGTAACAATAGAACTTTCACTGAGAAATCTCGCTTGATTGTCAGAATAAGGGCCCTCTCCTAGCCAGTGATCCCATAGGGTCCCACGCTGGTAACATAGTTGCACTTGTTTCGAGCCCTTTCCTCATCTCCTCGGATAGTTTTGAACTCGGTGAGGCAATCTCAAACATGTAATCGTCGAACCAGTTGTCATTCATCGTGAAGAATCCCTTGTCCCCGCTTTCCTTTGTCCCCCAAGAGTTCTCTACTCTCCACCTTCGTGGAGACCCGTCCACCACGTCAACCCCAGTGAACAACATTGCGTGCGTCATCACAGTCTGACCATGAATCAGTCGATCACGTTTGTCCATACCATATTGGAATCCATACAATCCCTGCAGGTCATACAAATTTGAATCCCATAAGCCTCGCTTCCTATGCATCTGTTTCCCAACATCACAACCCATCCAAACAGGAAGCCCATCTTCGATTATCTCCATCGTGATCCTCTTCATTTCCTCAATGGGGACATTTAGGTACACCACTGGTGGCCCGCCGGCTACGTTTTGCAATCTGTCCACGGTGTAGGTCTTGTACATGTCATTTCTAGGGTCGTGAACAAGGCACACATAGTCATCCCAATCAACGCTGACGAACTGCGAAGAAAACTCCAATGGAGTCATCTCCCCTTTTCTATGAAAAACGTCATCCTTGTCTCTCCACTGCCAGCTGAATCTCTCTGGCGGCGTCCCCAGATGCATGCACAATAATCTCCAGACACCCCCAATCATTTCTTTTTTCCTAGCTCGGACCTCCTCAAGCCCGACATCCCTAGAGATCATATCTCTTAGCTCGCAGGCAGAAGATCTCAGGAGATCCTTTAGGCTCGCATTCATCCATCGAGTGGCGCTACTAGATTTGGATTCAGGGAATGCTGACTTGGGAACTAGTCCATGCTTACGAATCAAATTCATGGCCATATTCCATTGACCCCCATCTCCGATGGGATCGCTCAGCAGAAAGTGAACGGTACGATCTCCAATGTCCCTATTCCCCATTTCTATCATTGATTCAAGAAAGCAATTGGACCGCTCGAACTTATCCCAGAAATGTATGTGTGCCTGACTGAATTCAAAGTCTTTCATATTCATCATATCCATTGCTCCTGGTCTGAAGAGGTTCAAAGCAGCGAAAAGCCAACACCTACCACTGGACCTTTGATTTGTAGCAGTCCAACTATCCAATTTCGTACTGAATGAAGAGTCTGTGCTCTGGACAATATCCCTGTCCAATGCGACATCGATCAAGTGTCCGTTGCTCAGTGCGTTCTGCAGGAGCTTATTTGTTGGATCTTGAGAAAATCTTTCTCTTAGGTGTTGAATCATTTCCAAGCTTACGGAACCATCACTCGACATGGATACCTATCCGACTCAGAGGCATTTGGTCATTCCTCGTTCAAGCGTCAACAGGTTCTGCCAATCCTATTGAGATCAGAGTCTCACTCATTTTTCGCGAGCATTCGCAAAACTCACCTTTGATTATACTAATTTCTCGTCCATCTTCATCGATGATGGGGTCCTCACTGTTTTCAATTATTCTAACTCGTACCAAATGTGGCTCATTTGCAACAGGCGTAGGTGGGGCAGGCACCTCAAAATATCCTGCATCTATCGCCCTAATCCTATCCTCCTCGTCCATGTCAGGATCATTCCAATTATCGGAACTTTTTGCAATGGGATCGGGTAATGGGGCTAATTCCCCTGATCCAACATTTTCAAAAACAGTCAATTCAGGAACACCAACGGGATTTTCCTCGATCTTTTCCTCTATGCCCATGAGTAAATTCCATGAAGCGACCCTTCGAAATTTGTCGACGGCGATAGAGACCTCAGAGTGGAAAATCCTCTCTTTTACATCCATCTTCGACCAATCTATTGATTTGCCTGTTTTTGCGGAATTATCCTTACTCTGGCCCAACAACGAGTCCACCACTGCATTGCTGGTGAGTGCGTTCAATCTTAAATTGGCCAAGTTTCGCAACTGCGTCCTGATATTAGACAGCCTTCTCGTGGCAGTTGACAGACGGGCGCTCCCTGCACCTTCTCGTCGCATATCGTCTATTTCCCGCTCGAGATGAATTATCAATTGTCCAACACGACTCCAGAAATCAGGGAATGGCAATGCGACGGGGACTAATTTCCCCCTTTGTTGGCGCGCTATCTCAAAGATCGCCTTCTCAATCCTATCGAGTTCACCCGGAGTTAGGTCGTGTTCCTCGCCCTTCTCCAACTCGCTCATTATGCTGCGCTTGAGTAAACGATCCTTCAATGATTCCTTGAATACCTTGTTGTAATTTCTCTCTTCCGTCGAACTCAATAACGCAACAGCCTTCGTGGGGACGCAGGTGTACCCGAGTGGTCAAAGGGGGCGGGCTCAAGATCCGCTGCATAGTGCTTCGCAGGTTCGAATCCTGCCGCCTGCACCACCCCAGAGTTATTTCCGGTCACGAATCGCCCGACAGGCCATCAAAGAAGAACACCAATTAAAACATTGAAGTCAGCCATTGGAGTTATGATGGCCCGTAGTGCGTTGTCCAGCCTCCTCGTCTTGTTGATGATTTCGAGTATAATCGCTCCGGCTGCACAAGCCCAGAGTAGTGCAAACGAAGAACCTGAGGAAGAAAACTCGCTTTTTGACCACCATACACCGATTATTGATGCTCTTTCCACTGAATTGCAATGGTCATTTGCGCGCGAGAGGGCCTCCCTCGAACACATGGGTCCGGATGTTGAACACATTGGATGGACCATTGTGACGACAAACCCGGAATTGCTGTCGAAAACCATGCCCTCCGAGTCTGTAATCCCTGATGCATTCCTTGAGGACGTATACGTAATTCCTGGAGAATTTGTCGATGAAAAGGAGCTTGAAACACTACAAAGAAATGGTGAAATCGAGTTATATTCACCGTTGTACGATTTCCTTCAGCCCGTTCCTATGGGGGTGCCAAATGATCCAATGATCTCCGATCAATGGCACCTGATCAACACCGGACAATACAATTCCGTGCCTGGCGTTGACTTGAACATAACAGGGGCTTGGGATAGATACAATGGGTCTGGTGTCCTCATTAGGGTTGTCGATGATGGATTGGATACCACCCATGAGGATCTCCAAGCGACTTATGACTCAACTACATCCTACGACTACTGTGATAACGACCCAGATCCGAATCCAGTAGAGGCGGATGACAACCATGGAACCGCTGTTTCTGGTGTAGCAGCAGGAGTAGGAGATAATGGAGTAGGAATAGCCGGCGTGGCATGGGGCGCTAGTCATAATCATGCTAGGTTCCTATGTGGTGGCGCTTCAATCCCAGCATTGTCAGATTTCAATCAAGACATCGACATCTATCATAATTCCTGGGGATATGGCGGTGCTGGTTTTCAAGGTCTGGGCCCCAGTCAAGCGGCCATGTTGGAATCGGGCGTATACAATGGGAGATCCTCTCTAGGAAATATTTTCACATTCTCAGCAGGGAACGAATATACAACGGATGAAAACGTGAATCAGAAAGGATATCAGAAATCAAGGTATACAATTGCAATTGGAGCTATAACATACAACGGAGAACAGTCTTGGTATTCAAGCATAGGCGCACCGGTATTGGTAGTGGGCCCATCAAATGGCGGTCCATTGGGTATAACCACCGCCGATAGGACGGGAAGTGTAGGATACAGTACCACGAACTACACCGACGACTTTGGAGGCACATCATCTTCAGGACCAAAGGTTGCTGGTTTGACCGCTTTAATCTTGGAGGCAGACCCAACGTTAACCTGGCGGGATATGCAAGCGATATTGGTACACTCCTCGACACCAAATGACATCAATCATGAAAACTGGTCTGTTAATGGAGCAGGTTTGCCAGTCAGCCATTACTATGGATTCGGGATGGTAGACGCCACCGCAGCCGTGAATCTTGCGGAAAACTGGACTCACCTGGGAACCGAGGTCAATGTGTCCTCACCCCTATACACCCCCTCCGTCAACATACCTTCAACCGGATCTCCCTTGTCTTTCTCGCATACAGTTACCGACATGGTGAGCATAGAAAGTGTGGAGTTGTACATGGATATTGACCATGACGATCCTGGGGACCTCATAATTACCCTGACCTCCCCGAGTGGATATACATCGATACTTGCAGACACCAACCCTGCAGACTATGGGAACATGAGATATCACAAAATGGTAAGCATGCACCATTTCGAGGAAATAAGTTCCGGGACATGGACTGTCGAGGTTATCGATGTCAATCCAACGTCCTCAAATGGCACTGTTAATGATTGGCAACTTGTAATCCATGGAACAGATGCGGACGCCGATGGGGATGGTTGGTCTGATGAAGAGGAGAACCTATGTGGCTCACTACTCAATGACCCTAATTCGACGCCGCTTGACTCTGACAACGATGGGACCTGCGATGCCATGGATGACGACATAGACGGTGACACTTGGTCAAATGTGTCCGAATTGATCTGTGGGACCGATCCATATGATGCACTCAGCATACCGACTGCGGACACTGACTCAGATGGTATGTGTGATGCCATCGACATGGATGATGACGGCGATGGAGTGGAAGACAATATGGACGCTTTCCCATTGGACGACCAAGCATGGCAGGATACAGATGGAGATGGGAAGGCAGACGAAACATACAAGCCTGTATGTTGCAACTTCCAAACAGACGGTTTCGAAGATCCAAATCTGAATTCGACATTCCAGTGGGATGTTGGCACTGGCACCCCATGGTATATCCAAAACTCGATTTTCAACTCGGGAAGTAATTCTCTGAGGTCCGGGTCGATTAGCGATAGCTCAACATCATCGATTTCGTTGGTAATTGCCACCGAGGGCGCGACTGGCAGTTTTGCATTCAAAGTAGACTCTGAATCCAACTATGACTTTTTGGAATTTTACATCGACGGAACCCAAGTGGAATCTTGGTCAGGGGATATTGATTGGACGAATCACTCTTTCATGCTTTCACCAGGCACCCACACTCTTAGGTGGAGTTACACCAAGGACGTCACCGTTTCCAACGGGCTGGATGCAGCATGGATAGATGATATCGTATTGCCAACGAGTCTATACATGACGAACCCCGAGATAACCGATTTCGGGACACATCGAGACCACGATGATGATAATGACGGGGTTTTGGATGACTCCGACCACTTCCCACTCGATGATACGGAGTCCTCCGATTGGGATGGGGATGGACTCGGGGACAATTCGGATTACGACGATGATAACGATGGGTGGATCGACATCATTGAGTCACAGTGCGGCACTGATCCCATGAACAATACATCAATCCCATTGGATTTCGACCAAGACTCGATCTGCGACGTCATAGATCCAGATGATGATAATGATGGCTATCCAGACACATTAGATTCATTCCCATTCAACAGCACGGAATGGGTCGATACAGACTCGGATGGAATTGGGAATAATATGGATCTAGATGACGACAATGATGGATTCAATGATACCGAAGATGCCTTCCCGCTCGATCTCGCTGAATGGGACGATCTTGATGGAGACGGTATCGGTTCAAATGAAGACTCCGATGATGATGGTGATGGCGTACTCGATCTGAATGACGCATTCCCAACCAATCCCCTCGAAACTACAGACACGGACTCGGACGGAATAGGCGACAACGCGGATTCGGACGATGACGATGACGGCGTTCTTGACGAGGAGGATGCCTTCCCTCTGGACTCCTCCGAAACACTCGATACGGACTCCGACGGGCTTGGCAACAACGCGGACTCGGACGATGATGGAGATGGGGTACAAGACCTACAGGATGCCTTTCCCCTGGACTCCCTCGAGACCATAGACACCGATTCGGATGGAGTTGGCGACAACGCGGACTCGGACGATGACGGGGACGGAGTACTAGATCAGGAAGACGCCTTCCCGAAAAGCCCGGCAGAGTCAATTGACACTGATGGAGATGGTCTGGGAAACAACGCTGACACGGATGACGACGGAGACGGCACCCCAGACGATCAAGACGCCTTCCCGTTGAATTCCAATGAATCAGCGGACTTTGACCTCGATGGAATTGGGGACAACGCTGACACGGATGACGACGGAGACGGCACCCCAGACGATCAAGACGCCTTCCCATTGAATTCTAATGAATCAACGGACTTTGACCTCGATGGAATCGGGGACAACGCTGACACGGATGACGACGATGACGGGGTCATCGACTCAAATGATGCATGTCCAACAACGACTTCTCTGATGGGATCCGTTGACTCTTCAGGGTGCGCTGCTCAACAACGAGACACAGATTCCGATGGAGAAAGCGACGATCTGGATGCAGACGACGACGGGGATGGTTGGCTTGACCAAGAGGAGATCACTTGCGGGACGTCCTCCACAGATGCCTCTAGCATGCCTTTGGATACGGATTCAGACCAGACCTGCGATGTAATTGACGACGATGATGATGGCGATGGTGTAATTGACTCGGCGGACGCATTCCCGCTCGACCCTTCAGAGACATCTGACTTTGACATGGATGGCCTTGGTGACAACGAGGATTCAGATGATGACAATGATGGAGTGTTGGATTCAAGCGACGCGTATCCCTTCGACTCCACCAGGACATTTGATGAGGGTGTTTTGATGATCACTGTCTCGATGGGGTCAATCCTAATCACCGGATTGCTGGCCTCTTCGATGATGAGCTCCCGAAAAGACAGAAATAAGCCTCAGAACCAGGATATTCAAGGCATGCTCGAGGCACTAGAGCGTTAATTATGGAGCCCGATAATGGTAAAGATCCGCACCACGCCTGAAGAATTTCAGGTTGAAGAACAGCCACCGCTCCCCGGACTAATTATCAAGGATGACATTAATCTCCCGTTTGCAGTGTTTGAATTAACAAAAACTGGATGGGAAACACAGGCGCTAATTTCTGCAATATCGAAAAGAATTGGTATACCCGTATCCTCGTGGGGCATTTCTGGCTTGAAAGATAAGAGGTCCGTAACATCTCAATTAGTCACGATTTCTAGGAATTACGCACCAAAAAATAAGGTCCATGGAAGTGGATGGACAATGACACCTTTCGGAGGTGCAGATCGCCCATTGAAATCTGGAGATCACAGAGGAAACCGATTTACAATCACGGTAAGAGACATCCTACATCGCGATGTTCAACTATTACCCAGCAGAATCGCGCAGGTGAAATCAGTGGGAATACCCAACTGGTTCGACTCCCAGAGATTCGGATCAGCATCCGAGGGATTACTACCTGGCCAAATGCTGGTTTCTGGAGATCTCGAAGGGGCCATGAGACTACACCTCACCAGTCCACAGCCCTCGGATAGATCCAGTAGGAGAAGAGATAAGAAAAGGTTGAGAGCTCTTTGGCCGAACCTAGGTGGGTTGGAATTGGAATCAATTCAATACAAGCCATTCAAAGAAGTGTTGAGGGCATGGAAAGACAAGTCAAACACCCCTCATAAAGCAATGATGGCAGCATACTCCGCTGTCCCGAGAAGCCTCAGAGGACTCTGGATTTCTGCTTGGCAGTCGGAAATTTGGAATGGCGTTCTGCGTGACATCATACTCAATTCATACCCTGACCATCTTCTCAGATCCATCGAGATTGGTGTTGGAGGCCCACTTTTGTACCCTAGGGCCCCTGTTGGTAAGAGAGGAAAAGCAAAGAGGTCCCTCATAGAAAACATCGCTCAGACATTGAATACCATCCCCCCAGTCATGGAAATGCCAACGTTGGATGAGACAAGGATAGGACATATGCACCCATCAATGCAAGAGCGAATCGCGTGTATAAGTCGAGAAGGATACCAGTTAGTAAGATCCCTTGGCATAAAGATGTCAAACCATGAAAGAAATACTGTGGTCTTCCCAACAGATCTTGAAGCCTCAGAACCCATCCTCGATGAACTAAACGGCTCTAAAAAGCATAAAAGATGGAAATGTACTTTGTCATTCGATCTGCCATCAGGCTCTTACGCAACTAGCGTTGTCAAAAGGCTGTTTCAATGAAAAAGTGACTACTGTTCATTCAACCTAGTCAGTATCTCAATCACTCCTCTCGGTCCCATTCTGGTCGTGAGGGACATGGCCGTTGAGCGAACCCTCTCGTACTTGTCATCAACTGCGATTGAGTGTCCTGTCAATTCAAACATAGGAACATCATTTAGGCCATCCCCACACGAAAGAACCCTGTTCGGATCGACATTCCTCCGTGGGAGCATGATCTCAAGCGCCGTTTTTTTGTTTATTCCCCTCTCGGTAACGTGGATTGCAAAACCTGTCCCAACCACTCTAAGGTCGGACCATTTCGAGGATTCCAGCAATTCCTGGATCGCATTAACATCATGAGGCCCTGATATACACCATTCCGTTTCCCTCCACCTGTTGGACTCTATCCCCGATGGATCAATCTCTGGAATCTGAGTTGCGATCCATTCGATGGACTCCCTACAGCGATCCCCATTGGCTCTAATTTCGATTTTTTGGCCCTTTGGCCCATCCCATAAGACCCCACCATTTTCAGCGATAATAAACCCACTAAGACCTAGTGCCTGATGTATTGGAGTTAGATTTGGCAATGTCCTTCCCGACGCCAACGAGATAGTAATGCCACGACTCTCCGTTTCCTTCATCAACCCGACCATCCCCGTCGGAATCCCATCCCTGTCCATCAGGGTACCATCGACATCGAACACTATCATGTCTATATCTTCGATACTTGGGATCATTAGATCACTGCTATTTTGTTCTGTCATGACCCTCCCTGCAATCCGCAGTTTGAAGTTCTACGGGCGGACTTGGGCTACCATGGGCACTGAAGGCGAAGTAGGGGGTTGGGCCGGCCCCCCCAAGTTCCCATTCATGTCAGCTGATTTGCCGATCATAAACGACGAGGTCATCAAGTTCCCATCAAACTCAGGGGATGCTAATGAGGAAGCTGAACTTACACCCCATGGCGTAATCGAATTTGAGTGGGGTTTGCGAGGATTAGACTGCCCTGACTGCGCTATGAAAGCTACGACTGTGATCCGTCGGGTACCAGGAGTGAAAGAGGCTATTGTGTCGGCCACTGAAGGAAGGGTCAGAGTCAAATTAGATGTTTCACTAGGAAGGACCTCCAGAGTGAACTCAGTCCTGTCAGGTCTGGGGCACCCCCCTGATATTGAGTGGGAGGAAGCCATAGGCGTCGTCCCCACCATAGCAGCGGCTGAACTGGGTATAGACAGACATAAGCTAGAGAGCCGAATACTTGAGCTGCCTGGGGTACTTGGTGTCCGGACAGAGAATGCTGTGCTTGAATTACAAAGATCCCCCATCAAGGATACTAGGGTCAGGAACTATTCAGGATCTAGGCTCAGCTCTCTACTTGGTGGTCACGTAAAAACTAGGCCATCTCAAAAAATCAGACTCCGCGAAGATCAGAAGCAACTAATCTCTGCGGTATTGACGGTACCTGCACTGGCAATTCTGCTGGTAATGGATGCAGCTGAAGTGAATAACATAATTCCTGCTATCTTCACCACAATTGTGGTCTTGTTCACAGGCCAACAGATGTTCAAATCAGCAATTTCCAGTTTTTTCAATTTGGTTTTTGGATTTCAATTGTTAACTTCCCTCGCAGTCCTTGGGGCATTTTTGTTAGGAGAATGGTTTGAGTCTGTAATCGTCACGGGTCTAGTCGCTCTGGCATCCTACATCGAGGAGAGAACCCTCACAGAAGCAAGAAATGCGATGCAGGGAGGCCTTGATAGGTTGCCAACCTCAGCGAGAGTCGTAAAAGATCACAAAGGAAAAGCCATCGAGAAGATTGACTTTGGAGATGGTATGACACCCATTGACGGGGTCATCCAGGGGGATCACGTTGAGATCCGATCAGGGGAGGTGGTTCCAGTGGACGGAATAGTTATCGAAGGACATGGCCTAATTAACAGGGCTCCACTAACTGGAGAACCAATACCTATTCCAGTGAAACTTGGAGACCAAGTCGAGGCAGGTTTGACTCTGGTTCGAGGACCTGTGATAATCAGTGCAGATGACATCGGGAAGAATACCAGACTGTATTCATTAATCGAGCTAGTCAGAAGATACAAGGAGACACCATCTAAGACTCAGTCAATCATAGAACAGTTCACTGCTATTTGGGTCCCCTTCGTGTTAATCTCTTCAATCGCCTATGGGCTTTACTCTGGAAACATGGTTGCAACATTGATCCTATGGGTTGTCTCCTGTCCCTGCGCTTTGTTGTTAGCAGCCCCTGTTCCGCATGCGACTGCGCTATCAGCGTCGTCAGCAGCAGGGGTCGTAGCCAGAGGAGGGGACATAATCGAGAACATCGCTAGTGCCGACTTGGTGCTATTGGACAAAACAGGAACGCTCACCTCTGGGAGGCCAACCATACACTCCATAGATACTATCCGGGGCATAGAACATGATTATGCTCTGTCTATTGCTTCTGGCTTAGAGAAAAAAAGCAATCACCCATATGCAGAAACCATAATCTCAGAAGCTGTAAGAGTATCCGTGGAGAGCGCCCATGTCAGATCGATCACAGATGGTGAAGCTGGGGTGAGTGGCACAACCCAAGGGAAGAGCGTCGTGTTGGGATCTCATTCTTGGGTCATATCGAAGGGGTTCAGACAGAACAAGAGACTCAAAGCACTCTCAGAAGAACACGCCACAAATGGAATGGGATCCTCCTTTCTCGGCATCGACGGCCGGGTAGTCGCACTCTTTACTTTCAGAAATGATGATACCAGACAGGGGGCCTTGGGTCTTATCCGATCTCTGAGAGAAAATAAAATGGAAATTCAAATACTTTCAGGAGACCAACAATCTGCTGTTGAAAAATTCGCAGATTCCATTGGAGTCCCGCCTTCCAAATGTAGGGGCGACGTCACCCCGGAAGGCAAAGCGCAGATAGTAGGGGATCTAACTGCGGCCAGAGCTACCATCATGGCAGGAGATGGATTCAACGACTCCGGTGCCTTGGCGGCAGCAACAGTTGGAATTGCCATGGGTTCTGGTGAACAGATTAATCTAGAGGCTGCGGATGTGCTGATCCCAGGCCAAGACCCCAATACAATTGGTAAACTCATCGAGATCTCAAAGAGGACTAGGTTCCGAGTCTCGGTGAACATCGCTATCTCAATGAGTGTCACGGCAATTCTAGTGTTAACTACGATTTTCGAGGTAAACACGAGCATCGCAATCGGAATTGCCCTACACGAGGCCTCAGTCTTCTTCGTGATTCTGAATGGGATGCTCGTGAAGGACTCGGGTGAATCTCCCCTCGAAGTGGTGAAGATCGTTTATGCTCACCTTCAGTCTGACATCGTAGAATCATTCAGGATAATGCTCTCAAACAATGACAAACCTGCGACCACTTCATGAATGAGGACCTTGGTGGATTCACGTGGAAGGCTTGGCTGAGATTGAGTCTAAGGTTGCGCCACCAATCGCAAGGTGCGCTCATTGTGATGGCATGCTTCCATTGGGATTGGGCGAAATAACCTGCTTGTTATGTGGGGCAATATGCAGAGTCACTCACGAAAGGACCATCACAGACTTGAGAGAAGAGAAGCTCCCCTGCCCCTCTTGCAATACACTTGTGATCGCAGGCTCAGAGGAGAGGCCAATCGAGTTAATTTGTGGTTCTTGCAGAGCGCCTTTCCGTATAACGCCGAAGGTGGTCAAGGTTGAGATTGGATGCCCTTCCTGTGACCGGATGCTGAGGTTGAAGCCAAGGCCAGGATCTAGGACCATATCCTGTCCAGCTTGTGAGAGTGAGTTCTCTGTCACATTCTGATGCTTCAGGGAAATTGAAGACCAATAACCCACCCGAACGGCTCCCGGACGTGTCGATATGGAAGATGTGGGATCTATCGAAGATGACTTAGAAGAGCTCTCTTCACTCAGAAGGCACAGAATAGATTTGTTGAATAAGAAGAAATACCGTTCAATAGGCAGAAACCCAGTCAACCCGATAAGTTCACCGATGGGGCAAGAGACTGACTATGCCCTTTCAGACGCAGCAGCTAGAATTAGTGATACCCGTAAAGTAATCGAAAATGCACATAACGAAAGACTTGAGGACAACCTTCGCAGACTCAGCGACAAAATGTTCGATCTCAACGAGATTGAAATTTCTGATGTTGAGAACAGAGTCAGATCGGCGGAAGAGAGGCACCAGAAACTCGAAATGGAGTCAAGACTCGCTATCGAGGAGAGAAGAATTCGTGATCGTCTTGATCTGGAAAGAAGGAAGAGGCTCGACACTCTCTCCTCAGAGGTAAAAAAGAGGGTTTCTGCAGAGATAGATGAGGAGTTCAGGCACCGCCTCCATTCTCTGGAAATGCGTGTCAAACTCGAACATGACTCTGAGATCGAAAGATTGGATAGAAGACTGGAGCTCGAACTGTCAGATGCTTATTCAAAAACATCGAACATGAAGCTTGAGGCTAGGAAAGCCGAACTCCAGACTGAGATGAGGGAACGCCTGAGCCTATACCGTAGAAAAAAAGAGATTGAGATCAACGATCGCATCGAGGAGGAGAGACTCAGGGCTACCTTGGAAATCGAGAAAAAAATCAAACAAGAGATGAACGAAATCGAAACAAGAGCCATGTCCGAGATTGATCAAGATCTGTCGGCCTGGTACTCTGCCGAGAAGGAATCAATGAGCAGAATAGCGGAAATGAGGAAGAGAGAGACTTTACTCGCTCGATGGGCGGAAGTCGAGAGAAAAATCCAGGCTAGTCGATCCAGTCAGATCCTAGATATAAAAAACAAATTAAATCGTATAAAGAACGATGAAAACCACGACCTAGACGTCGATGAATTGGTGAGTATTGCCTTGTCAAAGTGGGATAAAATCGTGGATGAAACCATTTCAAGGTTTGATCAATGATGTATCTGGCATTAATTGTAAGCTATCTCAAACCTCGAATTTACATCTGAAGCAAGATCCCAGTAGGCAAGGCTTCCAGGGTGGCGTTCAATCGGGCTCGTAGTCAAGGCAATTGGGCCCCCAGATAATGGGGCCTCGGCTATCGAGACACTTCTTGGGATTGAGGTCCTCAATATTCTCTCACCGAAATGGCGCAACGCAGAATCACCGACCATTTTTCCTAGATTGGAACCCGTCTGAACCATCGTCATCGAAATCCCAAGCAACTTCAATGAGGGGTTAACTCTTGACTGGACTTTCCGTAGGGTTTCAAGTAGCTGCCCCATACTCTCCAATGCATAAAATTCGGCTTGGATCGGAATCAAGAGCCAATCTGCAGCAGTCAGGGCATTCACTGTCAAAAGCCCCAGGGACGCTGGAGTATCAATAATTATCAAGTCAAAATGTTCCATAGCACCCTCCAAGGCTATTCTCAATCTGTGCTCTCTTCCAATCCTCATGGCAAGCTCTATCTCAATGCCAGAAAGATCAAGATCAGCGGGAAGCAACGACAATGAGTCCACCTTGTGACTCACAGGAGGACCTCTAGACCGGTTTGGAAATTGCCTCTTCCAAGCCTTCCTCATCCATCTTGTTAATTGCTCGGGAGGAATGACGAATGGATTGATGTCAATTCTTGACCCGTCGATAACGGCTTGGAACAGGCCATTCATTGTCGGCCCTAATGCATTCTTGTCCACACCAAAGGTAGTGGCGACATTCCCTCTAGGGTCGAGGTCAACAATCAGGACTTTCCTTGGTTTTATGCCCCTCTCTTCTGATCCAAGGGACAACGCTGCGCCTAGATTTGTGACTGTGGTGGTTTTGCCACAACCACCCTTGTGATTGACCACTGCTAGCACAATCGCACGACTCACGCAGTCTGGCTGTTGCCGCAGGTGAATTGTATTTGCTCATTGAACAACCGGTACTGGGACTTCTGAAATCACCTTTCTGACAATGTGTTCTCCTGTGATCCCTCTGATTTTCGACTCGGGCTTCAAAACTATTCTGTGACTGACAACATCAAGGGCAACACGCTTGACGTCATCTGGAATTACGTAATCCCTTCCGTCAATTGCCGCACTTGCACGCGCAGTCTTGAACAGCGACTGACTCGCCCTTGGAGAGGCTCCTGTAACCACTCTGTGGTCCTCTCTAGTTCTATGGACCAGTTCTACTATGTAGGTCAGAATAGCAGCGTCAACATGAACGGTCTCTAGAGCCTTCTGCATTGCTACTACCTTCTTTGGGCTTGTTATTGTCTCCACATCGTGTCCATCTTTCCCCCTCAATTTCCTACGTTGCAAAATTGACTTCTCCTCTTGCCGATCCGGGTATCCCATGGACATCTTCATGAGGAATCGATCCATTTGAGCCTCAGGCAGAGGATATGTCCCCTCTTGCTCAATAGGATTCTGCGTAGCGATTGTTATGAACGGGGCAGGTAGCTTGTGAGTTATACCTTCTATGGTGACCTGCTTTTCTTCCATGGCCTCCAACAACGCAGCCTGAGTTTTTGGGGGCGCTCGGTTGATCTCATCGGCCAACAGGACGTTGGTGAATAAGGGACCTGGTCTTAGTTTGAATTCACCTGCTTGTTGATCATACATGTAAGTGCCCATGATGTCAGCCGGAAGCAAATCAGGAGTGAATTGTACACGCTTAAATTTACATCCTAAAGCCGTCGCAAAAGTATTGGCCATTAGCGTCTTGGCGAGACCTGGAAAATCTTCTAACAGCATATTTCCGTTAGATAGTACCCCGACTGCAATTTTTCGGAGATTTTCTTCCTTGCCGATTATGACCTTAGAGACCTCTCCCATTAGGTTGTTTGAGATCATCGATACAGTCTGAATGAGTTCCCTTGAGTTCGGGTCGCTTGCTGCCATCGCCATGGTATAACCTGTGCTCGACTGGATCGATGCGCATTAAAGGGTTGGGGGGCCTTGGAAGTGGAATCTATCATCGCCCCCAGAAGTGGTCATCGCGACGATGGATCCGCAAAAGCTCCTCTAGAATTTCCTTCTCCGTGGCATTAAGATTCATTTTTGCAAGTCGCTTGGCGTGTTTCTCGGGAACGTCGACTAGTAACACATCCTGTTCATCTATCTGTCTTCCAACGGTTACTCCATCAACGGCTATGGCGACCTCATCCCCTTGTATCGCCTCTTTCTTCGTCTCCTCGCCTCTTCGTATCGATTTTATCTGACCAACAACACTACCATCCTTGAGTAACTTTTGACCGATGTGGATTCTACCCCCGAGAATTCGAACTCCGATCACGGCGGGCTTGCTGATCCTGAAGGTGTGATCAGGGAGGAAAAGAAGCCTCCCCGGATACACTATCTGTTCCCTCGATTCGGCATCCAACTCTTCCTTCCTCTCTATCATCCACTCTTCCCGCTGTTCGAGTATGTGGTAAATTATCTCCGAGCAAATAACCTTCAGGCCATTCTCACTCTTGTCTATCTCCGCTTGCGCGTCAGGGAGCACTGTTGTAGAGAAACCAAGTATTAGCCTATGGAAAGGGTCCTTCGACGAATCGGTTCCCCTTACATCCTTTCTGTTGATTTTACCGATAGATGCCGACCTTATTGGGACCCCCACCTCATTAAGTTCAGCCGCTAGGGCCTCCAAACCTCCAACTGTATCGGCTTTGATGCAAATACCTTCCTCGCTGAGATCTATGCTCAGTCGAGACTCATCTGAAGCTTTGGACAAGGCGTCTTCTCGTTCAGATGGGGTTCTAACCACCCTTAGGGTTGTTCCAGCTAAAACTCCATCCAAATCTGGTGCTGACAGCTTGAGACCGGACGCGGCTCTTGCAGTTTCAGTGTCGTTCCACCTGTCCCCCGCATCTCTCATCTCAGACATTCCCCGTGGTTTGAATAGACCTCTGACGGTGGTGGTTGTACCACCATCAGTCGTCACCAAGACAATCTCATCACCCTTAGAAATGGAGCCACGGTGTAGGATGACATCAAGGGTTTTACCGAGACCGCGTTCCTCCTTCATCTCTAGGACAGTTCCTTCTCCTGCCCCGCTTATATCTGCTAGTTGGTCTGTAAGGTATCTTTCTGCTAAGCCAATAACCACCGCCAAAAGGTCCTGGATGCCCTCACCCTCCTTTGCCGATACTGGTACAAGAGCGATCTCCTTTGTGAAGTCCCGGATACGATCATACCTTTCCAGGTTGAATCCCTGCTCGCCAAAACCGCCAACAAGACTCCAAAAGGATTGATCAAAGAAACCCATTGCCTCTTTGGTTTGGCTCCTGAGTGACATAGCCATCGGACGACCCCTAGTACACTTCCACCCATGTATCCTGTCTACCTTATTCCCAGCCACGACGAAGGGAGTCTTGCTGTTCTTCAGTATCCTAATGCTCTCTATTGTTTGGGGTCTCAAACCCTCGCGTAGGTCCACGACTAGGATAGCAATGTCGGCAAGAGAACCTCCACGGCTCCTCAGAGTCGAGAAGGAGTGATGCCCCGGGGTGTCGATAAACAACAATCCAGGAGAATCGAACGATTTTCCCCCCAAGAGGGGCCCACAGAGATCATTGAGCAAAACAGACGGGACTTCAGTAGCCCCGATGTGTTGGGTGATGCCGCCAGCTTCTCTATCCATCACGGATGCTTGACGCTGAGTCCCAAGCGATCTAATATGATCCAGTAGACTGGTTTTACCGTGATCAACATGACCAAGCACTGCAACTATGGGTTGTCTCTGGTCCATTGCATCGACGCCCCATGATATTTCCTCGTTGACTTTTCGCATCACTCGTAGATGTGGGCTTCTTCATCACGAACCCAATCGACGAGGCCATCAGGGAACCAAAGGCCTAGTTCGAATTGGGCGGTTTCCTCCCCATCGGAGCCGTGGATGACGTTGTGTCCTATGTCCATCGCGAAGTCTCCACGAATCGTGCCCGGCGCCGCTACTCGACCATCGGTAGGTCCAATGATGTTCCTTGCGACGTTTATGGCATCCACACCAGTCCAGGCCATCGCTACAACCGGACCAGATGTGATGAAATCGATCAGGCCTCCATAGAAGGGACGTTGTTTGTGCACAGCATAATGGCTCTCAGCCAGCTCCAAGCTGGGTATGACTTGCCGTAGTCCCACCAGTCTGAGGCCCTTGGTCTCGAACCTTCCCATTATGTCGGCTACGAGGCCTCTTTGGACGCCGTCTGGTTTGATCATGATGAAGGTCGTCTGCATGTTTGCCATGACTTATGTGACCCCCTACCCCTATTTCAACGCAAAGCAACACTCCTAGGTGGTTGATTGAGGATTTAGGGACCACTAGTAAACAAGCTGGACTTCTGAACCGGAACTTAATTCGATGACGCCCGGAGGACCGCTCCATTTTATGTCTTCATCTTCCACAATCAGGGCACCGTCTCCCTCATTGACTCCAAGGGTGGCTTTGACGGATGCAAAGGAACAGTACAATGTGGCATTCTCAGCAATGGATGCCATCATCTGAGAAACCATGTTCGATCCTTGCCCCATCTCTTCATTTAGTTGGCTGATGTAGGAAGGGTCTAGTAGTCTAGTGCCTGCAGCCGCGAAGAAAACAGCCACATCGTGACCATCATCGATTGCTTTGGCCGTGCAGGCAATCCCAACAATTGTCTTCATTACGTCGTTCTTTGGCTCTGAGACGAATTTCACAAAGTACTTTCTGTTCATAGTGGTTATGAGACAAATGCGGTACTTGAATCATTAGTTTCGTCGCAAAGGGGGGATAATCTCTGATGGTGGTATCCTGTTCGCTGCGAAACCATTGATTGGACTCTCGCTGGGGTACCCAACGCATATTCCACATAAAAGCGAGTAGTTCTTGCTAACCTCAAACTCTTCTCTCACAGCATCCTCCCAAACAGCCACAGCACCTTGGGCACAAGTTCCTAGCCCCTTCGAATGCGCCGATAGAATTAGATTCTGCATGAATAGCCCTGCATCAGAGGCTGCGAATTTTCCCAGACTTTTATGTGTAAAAACAAACAACTCAACCGGAGCTCCAAAAAACTCGTAGTTTCGAGACCAGAACTTGTTCCTTGAATCCCTGTCCTCCCTATCGATACCAAGGTGAGAATACAGATCCTTGCCAATCCTCTGGGATCTGGGAAGCAAGTCCTTGTGATATTTTTTTACAACTAGCCAATTGCTCGTGGGGAAGCCGTACCTCCGAATAACTGAGCCAATTTTTCCTCTGATACTTGATCCCCGGAAATTTTTGACTGCATCCCACCTTCGCAAGAACTCCTCTGACAGCCGATCTCTAACTTCACCGGTTGCGACAGCCACCATGAACGGCCTTGTGTTGCTCCAACTAGGGGCGGTCAGACCATCTCTGATAATTTCCTGTATAATCTCGTCAGGGACCGGATCAGGGAGATAGTCGCGGGTTGATCTCCTGGAAGCAAGAAAAGCCCCGAACTGATCCACTCGCATCATCCCTGCCCATTCACAAATCATACGTTCTTTTAACAAAGCGTTCAAGCCAGCGACTTAGGCCTTGGAAAATACAGTCCTTCAATAACGTCCCTGTGTGGAGGAGCGCCATGACAAATAGAGCCATAGCCGTAATTATCACAGGTTTCCTGTTGCTATCCCCATCAGCGATAGGGCAAGAGAATCAAGATGTTTCTGAGGCAGACGGAGAGATCTGCTACAACATGGTCACGCACACCATAACTGCCGGCGCGTCCTTCGCCGAGTGCATGGCCTACGGATACTACGTCGACTTTGACTTCAACGGGATGACCTTCACTGGGTGCTACAACATGGTCAGCCACGTCGCTGATCCCACCGTCAACCAGACGGTGTGTGAAGCCTACGCATGGGTCCCTGCAGTCAACATCGCCATGACTGCCCAAGCAACTACGATACACAATTCACTGGTCGCCGCCCTGGCCCAGGCAGAGCTGGTCGCCACCCTACAGGGGGCAGGCCCATTCACTGTCTTCGCGCCCACCGATGCCGCCTTCGCAGAGGCTGGGATAGATCTGGCCTCCCTCGACACCGAGGCCGGCAAGGCGACACTCGTTGACATACTAACATACCACGTGGTTGTCGGCTCCGTCAACTCCTCCTCGTTGACAGATGGCATGACGGTGGCTGCCTACAACGGAGACGACCTAACCTTCGCGGTCGGCGAGGGAGTCATGGTGAATGATGCTAATGTGACCCTCGCGGACGTCCCAGCCTCGAACGGCGTCATACACGTCATCGACAAGGTACTGATGCCCCCAGCGGATGAGCCAGTCATTCCAGAGGGATGCGACTACGTTATTGGCATAGACGAGACTGGATTTGCTTATGACAACGCCGATCTCTCTGTTGAGGTTGGAGAAACCGTATGTTGGATATGGAACAATGAGTCCATGGGTCACAATGTAGCCGAGATAGATTCAGCGGGGGACACCACTCGAAAGACAGGTGGCCAATACAGTGGCCAACCAGAGGTGACTGAGGACTTCAGGATCACATTCGACCAAGATGGCACTTTCCACTACATCTGCGAGCCCCACGTTTCCATGGACATGGTTGGGGTAGTGACCGTCGGCACCGGCGTCGCACCACCAGCACCCTCAGCAGAGCCAGAGGCCGAGAGCGTACCAGGGTTCCTGGGCGCAACTGTCCTGGTGGCGATGATTGGAGCAGCAATGATAGCATCCAGAAGAAACCATTGATGCTGGAGCCGTGGTATCGGCTTTCCCTTAACCTGATGGATAGGCTCCATCACCGGGAGGGACTATCGATACCACGAGTGCCTCTGGGCTCTCAACTGCGATCACCCCTCGGATATTTTGGGAATCCATCAGATCTCTGCTGGCCTCTGCGAGCTTGATTCTAGTTCCAGTAATGGACAGAGACAACCCAGGGGCCAACTCCGGAGACTCGCCCGGCAGCCATAGCCCAAGCCCACCAAGTTCCGGGTGGTGAGTTATCGCCAGAACACCTTCATCAATGTTCACGACTCTTACCACGACAAGCGACTCATGATCGGCGATCAACTCAGATGACTCTCTCCAGTCCCTCCATGTATCGATGATTGGTGATAGTTGGGATTCAACTAACTGATCTATCTCCTTGTTCACAACCTGCATCTCCTTTTCTGATTCGGAATGAATTTTGTTTAATCCATCCAGCAGTTCCCTAGTCTGTTTTCTTTTGTCATCTTCCTCTCCCACGGCTGCTACATTGACCAATGTCAATAGATTGGTTATCCTCTCGACCTCAGTGTTTGACCCGGATTCTACAGCGCACTCCAGTGCTTCATCAAAGACCTCCAAAGCGAGCCAAGGCCTATCTATGCCCATTAGGGACCTTGCTAAGTCCAATAGGGGATCAATAGCAGATTCCTTGTCTTTTGCTACGATTTTAGAGGCACCACTGATTAATGATTTCGCCACCTCATCCTCACCCACTAGATGTCGAGAGATCCCTGCGGCAACGAGATTAGTTAGCCGTGTTTTGTTCGAGAAAGAGGACTGTTCGGCCGCTTTCTCGAAGAGAAATGATGCGCGTAATGGATCTTCTGACGCGATTGCCATTAGGCCCAAGTGGTGCATAGTCATCACCTCAGCCCTGGAATCATCGGATAGGGTCGATTGACTGAGAGCCCTTGCCATGTGAAGGCTGGAGGCATGCTCTCTACCCAGTGATCCTGCCAATAGCCCCAATACCGACTCTAACCTAGAAACAGGGCCAGCCATGACTCTGTGAGCGATCATACAAAGCTCGTCATTTAGGGGCGAGAGGCCCGCTCCAACTCTTTCCAGAACACTCTGTAATACCTTCAGCCCTGAGTGATACAAATGCGTCGGATCACCTTCAGCCCCTGACAAGGATTCCAAGTGATCGTCAATTTCTCCAATTGGTTCGCAGACTTGTGGGAGTGCTCCGAGCCTCTTGAGGTTTGACTTTTTCACATTCTCACCTGCAATATGTCTTGTCAGGGTTCTAATTGAGGTTTCAATCTCATTGTGCATTTCCCCCTCATTTTGTTGAGGTATCGGAGGTCTTGCTGAGAGTAAACTTTCGACGAGCCAGGTTAATTTCCCTTGGATATCGTATTCTCCTGCCCTACTGATTGCATATCGCATCTCTGCAGCCCTTATTCTCCTCGCCAGACTCCTCAATTTACTGGCATGCTTTCCTGTTACATCATTGGATAAGTTCTGAATGAAGGTCGAGGGGGGGCAGGTCCTGTAGCCAAGGCCAGCTTTTTCCCTAGTAGTAGTCATCTTGTAATCGTCTGAGACCAAGACTACATCCATGCCAGAATTATGCTTTTTCGCGGCAAGGACCATCAAAGACACATCCACGTCTTGAGGCGCCGCCTTTTCTCCAATTGCATTAGCAAGTCCACGAATTTCCCCTTCAGATATTGCTGTAGTTTGAAGAATATCACTCAGTGTGTCTAAGACTCTAGGTCTTTCCCTCCATGACCTGAATCTGACGGTTTTAACCTCATCATGTACTCCTGACGTGACGTGAATCATCCCTCCGTGTTTCGAGAGAGAGTTCCTGAACGATGTGACCGCATCTTCTGAGGCAATGGCACCTAGGTGAATAAACGCATTCGAATCTACAACCCAAACTGTCATGCTTTTCGGAGGATGTTATTGCATCTACTCTTTTACCCATTCTGCAAAGGTTCCGGGCATTATTGATGGGCCCCACTTACATGAGGCAAGCATGGAAATAACAATGATTGGTGCTTATGTGGGTATGATCTTGGTGCTGGCAGCGTTCGTCTTCGAGACACGGGGACTACTATCCAGCAGGTCATTATTGTACCTCTATTCTATGGGAATAGGCGAAACGATGCTCACTATTAGGGCTGGGGTGACTGGGGAATGGCCATTTGCAATACTGGGTGCCATTTGGGCAGCATTTGCCATATACTCGGTTCTCAGACCTATCGGGGTCGCGGACGAGAGCCCGTTGGGTTGAAGCCTAGTCACTTCGAGAATGCAGCATGAACGGCATCAAGGTTGCGCCCCTCGTCTTGATATTTTCATTGCTGTTGTGCCTGTCACCTAACTCCCTCGCTTCTGAGGTATCCCAAACTGAGCAGATCAACGGTGATGCTACCTTGAGCCTGCATAACATAGGTCAATCCCAGACCATTTCGGCGACATGGGAATTGAATATTCAACTCCCGAACATGATCGGCGTGGACTTCCTCCCTGAGAAGGATAGAGGACTCAGGTATCAAGTGGATACTCACCTGGGCAATGAAGATGGGATTATTTCCTCCTCGGAGTCGAATAGATTTTCGCTAAGTCTTGAGGAAAATAGAAGTTGGACAAACGGAGATGAGGGAGGATGTTGCTCATTTGATCAGACCCCATTTTTCACTACGACTCAGATTGAATTCACATCAATTGGAATCGAAATCGGCCCTATTGAGGACGGCTTTCCCTGGGGGTGGTCTGAGCGGGTCAACCTGACTGGCTTGGGTGATGCGAGACAAATACGATTATTGGACATCCCGAGGACGGGATCCATCGTCGAGGAGGTGCCCTTGAGGGTCATTTTACCGGGCACATGGGAATATAGATTCAGTGCCCAGGCGGCTGTAATTTCTAACAATGATGATGGTTTCACCATCGACAGATCACTCGTCGCAGCCTTTTCTGATATCCGAATTTCGCTTGGAGTTAACGAACCTCCGGTGGCATCCGCACTAAGGGACGGCGGAGGCTCAGCAACGGCGACCTCGACATCTGAATTGAGGTTTACAGGAATGTGCGTAGACAATGGCCTCATTGAGCCAATCCCATCATGGTCGATTACTGGAAGTTTGGAAATGGACAACCTAAATGGAGGCGAGATATCTCTTGCCCTGACAGAATACGATTTGTCTCACGGGGACTCAATACACGTTTCCATGACATGTACGGATAGGCACAACTCCAGCAGTTCATGGTCTCAATCTCTGACCATAGATGACGAACCACCTTCATTGTCGATCTCTCTCCAACTCTCTGCTGGAACAGGAGTATGGAACGATGTGGAATTAGAAGCCTTCGACTTCTCTTCCCCATCTGGAAGTGTAGTCAGAGCAATAGTATCATCAATCGATGGAAGTAGTGATCCTGTCTCTATTACCATCTCCTCTAATCGAAGCGGAGGCTTCGTGAAAACAGGCTTCGATACGATGGAAATGACTGAGGCGTTTTATCATGGAGATTCTACAAATGGGCCTCACAGGGAACCGAACGACAGGATGATGAAAAGGAACCCAACTGAATATTTCCTATCAATGATTGCTCAGGACTCCGCGGGGAACAGGAACGAGTCAAATTTCACGATCACTGTAATCGATGATAAAGGACCAGTCATCGTTCCCTCAATTACCCACGATGGAGACGAACTTGACGTAGGGTCCAGTATATCCACGGGAGAGGAGATAGTGCTCGTATTGAATCAATCATATGATAGGTTAGACGCACTTAATGAGACGAAATGGACAGTGGATGTGGACGGACTCTCCGTGATAGACTATCTAACTTACAACACGTTTAACGGAATATTGGAAATTGGGGAACTGACCACGGGAGATCATATGATCTCGATCCAGGCAATGGATCCACAGGGTCACATATCCCTCATGGAACTCCCATTGCAAGTATACCCTGGTGAGGGCATCATTTTCCTTCAAGAACCCGGGATCGAGGTATCTGGACGAACCATCGTAGACAATGGCCTGATCATTTCATCTTCAATGACAAACTATGGCTCCGGCTCCGGATTTGCCAAACTCTGCAGTGGAGACATTTGTTCCCCAGAGGCATTCATACCCCCTGCTTCCCTCACCGGGCCCGCCCAGACAATTGTCTATTTGGAAGTCACACCCACCAGCGCCGGCGAACTGCAATTAGCTCTGATATGGAATGATGCTCAAGCCAATATTGAGCAGAGTGTCGACCTTAGTGGTAAAGTCATAATCAAACAAAGAGCACCTACCTGGCTCCCCCCTCTGTTGTTGGCCATTTTCATAGTTTCAGCATCTTCCTTAGCGATATGGAGATGGGGAAACCAGACCAGTGAATGAACGAACCACCACGTATTTCTTGGGGGCAAATGGTCTCCGAGGTCCATGCTGCCCCTAGATTACGCCGACAAAGGGGTCGCACGACAGCGGAGGAATGTGAATAGGCTGACGATCGTCACTACACTAATCATAATCTCAATCGGCGCTTACAGGATCGCCGAAGGGATATCTAACCAGGGCTGGACGTCAGAGAGCGTCATTGAGGTCACAATGATTTTCCTGATGGCCTTTGTCATCTCGGACTTAGCCTCAGAGGAAGACAAGAACCTCACAAGAGTCGCCTCGATATCCTCCATAACATGGCCTGTAATGGTCGCCCTCGCTGTCACTTCCGGCCCAGGATTCGACCAAATTGTGTCAGCTGGGATTTTCCTAATGGTCGGCGCGCTTCTTCATGAGCACAGCAGAAGGGCCTATTCCATCTCTAGCATGGGCAGGAGATATCGTGGATTATTGGGCGCATTTGGATTATCCTCATCCGTGGCGTTAATGATTACCAGATCATCCAACCACGAGTTAGTTGGCGTATCTACAACAATTATGGTCATTATGCTAGCATACGACTTGTTGCGTCAAAATCCAATGGTTAGTGGAAGAAAGGAGTTGATGAGAGATGTCGACGCGATTGAACTTGAGATACTAGAGATCAACGAACGAGGCATCAGACTCGATCATGCATCTTCACTGTTGAATCTAGCAAGAGAAGAAGGATGGAATAATACCCATTTGGGGTCAAAAAGGCTTGAATCCGTCAGAATAGAGATAGATAACGCACTCGCCATGGACGAAGATGTATTAGAACTTCGAAAGGCCGTGGAACCTGTTGTCGAGAGGGCAATGGAGATTGCACCCGAAGTGCAAGAACCTTCCAGACTACTGAAAGACGGAGATAACGAGCGTTCATTGGGCTCCTTCAGAAGGGCTGAGTCTCACTACAGGTCTGCCCAGATATCAGCCACCAGGATATGTGATTATTGGGAATCGGCCTCCGATGCCATATCCGAGGCTGAATCCAATTCAAATGGACATGAATCTACCCAGAATGAAACAATCCAGAGATTGATTCAGATTGCAAAGGAAGCTATGGATAGTCACAGGCCCGACGAGGCACTAAGAGTCCTGAATACCCTGCCAGAGCAGATGCAATCCATAGAAGATGCAATGACCAGAGTGAAAGGCAAACGAAAGGATATCGCTAGGGAACTGGATTCCGATCATGCAGACATAGCTCCAGAATTGGCGGAGAAGTTAGAATCGATAGATGCCATGATACTCAGTGGGGAACTCTCTGTCGCCATGGGGGCACTGGACTCCATTGAAAGGAACCTTTCCCTCAGGAAAGAGTCCAAAAGATCGTTCAATCAATCAATGAGGCAAAGGTCCACTATACAGAATAGAATCCCGGAATACCACAAAGAAAGACTATCCCAAAAAATTGAACAGTCGTTGTCATATTCAAGTATGGGCTCATGGATTCAGGCAGACTCAATCCTGAAGGAGGTTCTCACTGAACTCGACAAACTGCAAAGCATAAAGCAAGATACTGAGGAACTCATATTATTCTTGGAGAAGGAATGGAGAAACACGAGAAAGGCGCTGGACGCAAACAACTCCATTAGCCTAGATTATCCAACAAGAATAATGGTGGAAAAGAAGATGTCCGATGCCAGATCAAACTTTGAAAGAGGAGATTATCAACAGGCCAGATTAGAGATGGGGGAAGCCGACGAGGGGATTGAGTCCCTGAGGAGGCTGGTGTGATGACGACAGATGAACTCAAAAAACAAGGACGTGGCGGGGGGAACGTGACCTTCGATTTCCAATCCTTTGCTGGGGCCTACATCGAGGACCTCAGAAGGACTCTATCAGAGATGCCAATCGAAGAATTGGAGAAATTACACCGTGAGGTGGTCAGCGCGATCAGGAATGATGCCACAATACACTTTATCGGAAATGGTGGAAGTGCTGCAACGCCCTCCCACAGTGCAGGGGATTGGTCAAAGGAACTGCGCGTGAGGACACTCTGCCACGTGGACAACGTGGCTTCGCTCACGGCCTTCGCGAATGATGCATCTTTTGATCAGGTTTTTGTTGGCCAACTCGAGACATTTCTTAGGCCGGGCGACCTTGTGATAGGATTCAGTGGCTCGGGAAACAGTGAGAATGTTTTGAAGGGTCTGAAATTCGCGAAAGACAAAGGATGCAAGACTGCTGCTGTCACTGGTGATTACAAAGGGGGCAATGGAGGCAAATTACCATCCATTGTGGATGTATGCCTAATTGCGCCCACAACGTCGATGGAAAGGATCGAGGACGTCCAACTAATTGTCAACCACATAATCAAAGAGGCGATTAAGGAATCAAGATCTATGTTGGATGAATGATCCTGGACCCATCGTGGTCTATCTTGAGTGGTATCACTTTGTTCTCAGGGGGAAGGCCATCAATCAGCCTCGATCGGAGGTCTGGGTCTCCATGAATCAAGAAAAATCCTCCTCCTCCCGCGCCGAGAAGTTTTCCACCACTCGCGCCAAGATCGAGCAGCCTGGCATAGAGTGAGTCCAAATTATGGTTGGAAACGATGGGAGATAGGCCTCGTTTCACATTCCAAGCCTCATGTAATAGAGCCCCTAGAGATTTCAAATCGCCAGATCTGATTAGTTTCTCTGCCTCGGCGGCTTGATCACGAATCACTCTCAATCGAGCAATCTTGTCTCCATGATCCAGTGGGGGCTCAGATAGAACTGCGGAAGCACTTCTGGTGTTGTCTGTGTAAACTAGGCTGAATTCACGCTCCATCCGTTCTACTATGTCCCCTGATAGGGCGATAGGACTAACTTCGACACCGTCTGGATTGAAGGAGATTCGATTCATTCCACCGAACGCAGCAGCGTATTGATCCTGTCTACCAATTGGCTCACCTAACTTATCAATTTCAATATCACAGGCCCCCTCTGCTAGATGTTGTGAGCTCACATCCCTACCGATGTGTCTGTGCAACGCGTTCAATACGCCGACCGTAACGGCTGATGAGGACCCCAAGCCAGTTCCCCTTGATGGTATGTCTGCGATTGTGGTTATCTCTATGCCGTTGGATACTCCCGTAGCCTTCAATGCCTCCCTCACCAAGTCATGTTCAATCTCTTCGACGGTATTGACGGTTTCCATCTTCGAGTAGGAAAGCCTTATCTTGCTGTCGAACCGATTGTTCACGGTTACATGGATGTATTTGGCTATCGCAACAGAGATGACCATGCCACCTCCTTCAATCTTTTTCGCGAAGCTATCCAAGTCTGTACCTCCTCCGCAGAAAGAGACCCTGACCGGGGTCCTTGAGATGATCATGAACCACCCGACCCTAGATGATAATTTCAACAGAGCGGGTATTTGTCGCAATGATATGCCGAAATTACAGTAGGCTACCGCAATGTTTGCAGTACTTTGCACCATAGTCGTGTCCGCCCAGTGAACAAGAGGGGCAGGATTGTGTGCTTATCGGCTCAGGGTGCATGAGGGCAGTTGAGATTATGCCCGTGGGTACGATGATCAAACTATACCCCATCATCATGATGAACACAGATATGGCCTTACCGACTGGAGTGATTGGGACTGTGTCTCCATATCCTGTGCTCGTGAGCGTCACAATTGCCCAGTATACCCCCTGGGGTATTGATGTAAATCCATCATTCCTCTCACCCTCTACAAAGTACAGAAGGGCGCCACTGACTATGCATATGATGAAGACTGCAAACAGAAATACAACAATCCTCATTCTGGATTGAATAAGTGCCCTCTTCAGGGCAGATGCCTCGCCAAAATACCTCGTTAATTTCAGAACTCTGAATGCCCTTAGTAATCTCAATGAGCGGAGGACAAGGAAGGACGATGAATTCGGGACGATGAAACTTAGGTAGGTTGGCATTATTGCTATGAAATCAATCAGTCCATAAGCCGAGAAGGCGTATCTGTGGGGCCTTCTAACGGACGCGAGTCTGAGGACATACTCAAGAGTGAAAAGGAGCGTAAATCCCCATTCTGCGATTCGTAATTCCTGACCGTATTTGGAGTGTATAGAGTCGACACTCTCGAGACTTACCGTGATAACTGAGAGAACAATGGACACCATCAACACTACGTCAAATATTCTTCCTTGACGAGTGTCAGCCTCAAAAATCACCTCATGGACCCTTTCCCTCCATCCTTCTGCAGGACGAGGGTCATTCGCATTGGAACTCATTTTATCCACCGTGATTGATTACTTCGAAATTGTTCATCGACCCCTAGACCAGACTTAGTTTACTACTTCTATTATTGATTTCTTCTGTCACACCAACTATGAATTCCTCCAAAGGCACTCCATTGCGTTGATCACCATTTCTAGCCCTTATTGAGACGGTGCCGTCAGCAGCCTCACCATCGCCAATGATCAACATGTAGGCTGGACGCATCTTCCTGTGCGTCCTAATTTTTCGGCCTATTGTACTGTCAGAGTCATCGACTGTGACCCTCACTTTATGCTCCTTCAATCTGCTTGCAACCTCTCCTGCATAATCGCTATGACGCTCTGAAATGGTTATGATCTGCACTTGGGTGGGTGAAATCCAGGTGGGAAAATTACCCATCCAATGTTCTGTCAAAAAAGCAACAAATCTTTCATGGGTAGACAGGGGTGCACGATGAATCACCAGCACCTCATCGTTTTGGTTTCCATTTTCATCCATGTAAGAGAGACCAAATCTCTCTTTTGCGGCAAAATCGAGTTGTATGGTCGACATAGACTCCTCGCGTCCCAATGCTGTTTTGAATTGAATATCGACTTTTGGTCCGTAGAATGCGGCCTCACCGACTGACTCGGTGTAATCCACGCCGAGATCATCCATTATCTGCCTCAATCTGTCTTCAGATTTTTTCCAGTTCTCTGGCTGATCGATGTATTTCTCGGTTTTCTCTGGATCCCATAGCGATAGCCTGAACGAATAGTCCTCGAAGCCGAATGCGGCGTAATAATCCTGTACCATCTTCACGTTTGACCCTACCTCTTGTGCGACTTGGTCTATCGTGCAGTAAATGTGGGCATCATTCATTGATAACATTCTAACTCTCAGGAGCCCCGCCAAAGTACCCGACAGCTCATTCCTGTAAACTGTCCCGTACTCGGCTATCCTCAAAGGCAGATCTCTGTACGATCTCTTTTTGTTGTTGAAAACTAGATGATGCATCGGACAATTCATTGCCTTAAGGTAATATGTACCATCATCCATTTCCATGGGGGGGTACATACCATCTGCATAATGTGGAAGGTGGCCACTAGCCTCGAACAGCTGCCTTTTGGCTAGGACAGGAGTAGTCACGCGTTGATACCCATAATGTTCCTCTGTCTCGATTGCAAATCGCTCGATCTCAGATTTCAGAATCTCACCATTTGGCAACCAGACTGGGAGCCCTTTCCCGATCATTTCGTCAATCATGTAGAGTTCCATCTCTTTACCTATCTTTTTGTGATCTCTCTTTTTCGCCTCTTCAATCTGACGCTCCCTTTCTCTTAGTTCGTCCTTTGAAGAGAAGCACATTCCATAGATCCTCACCAACGACTCTTTTGAGCTGTCACCTTTCCAATATGCCTGACTAGTGCCTGTCAGCTTGAACCATCTCAAGTACGAAGTTGAGGGAACATGGGGGCCGAGACAGAGATCAACAAAGTCGCCTTGACGATACGCGGAGGAACCAATATCCACCCCTATTTTATCGTTCATTATCTCTATCTTGAATGGATTCCCAGCAAACATATCTCGAAGGGTTCTGTTATCGTGCTCTTCACGAGTCAATGTGTGGTTGGCCCTGATATGTTCCTGCATCTTTTTCTCAATTTTCTTGAGATCTCCGTCTCCAACAGGGTCCATCTTGAAGTCGTAATAAAATCCATTTTCGATCGGAGGTCCGATGGTGGGTTGGGCATCGGGATAAATTTCTACCACTGCTTGAGCCAACAGATGAGCGCAGGAGTGTCTAAGAATGTATCTTCCAGCCTCAGTATCCCCTAAAATTGGCTCGATATCGCAGTCCTGCTCCAAAACGTAGGAGAAATCCCTCTCTTCTCCATCAACCAACGCAGCCACTGCGCCTGATTTTTTCCCATAGGCATTCCTCACTATTTCTCCTACTGTGGTTCCTGAGGCATATTCGTGAGATAAACTATCGGGAAGACTGATTTTCAACATCCCCATGACAATACCTATTCCCGAACGTGGGCGTTTTGGTTATGAACACCGTGGATGGAAGATCTCGCTTTTTTCCCACACCCTCAGTCATTTTGGCCAATTGACAATACACATCCATAAGAAAACATCAGCCTCGCAAGGAACATGGTTCGGATCGGCGTGATTGTCAATCCAGACGCAGGCTTAGGAGGGCGTTTGGGGCTCAAAGGGTCTGACGGTCTTGCGCAGAAAGCAAGGAATGCAGGTGCCGAAGATCGCGCAGGACCCAGGGCAATGAAGGCATTGTCTCTCTTGGGCGACCATTTGAGCGTTCACGAAGTACGGTTGCTAATGTCCAAGGGCAGAATGGGAACCGAATGGCTCGATCCTTCCCTCAAAATTGATGTATCAGTGGTCCACGAGGCCTTAGGTGAGACATCCAAACAAAATACAGTTGACCTTGTATCCGTTTTGGTAAGAAATGATGTTGATTTAATCCTGTATGCCGGCGGTGATGGAACAACCAGAGACATAGTCAAAGCACTTGAACAGAATTCCGCTGCAAATACACCTGTTGTCGGAATTCCCTGTGGTGTAAAGATGTACTCTGGCTGTTTTGCAAGCTCACCTAAGGGGGCTGCAGAGGTGGTCCAAAGTTGGTTGAGTGGAGATTTATTGATCGCCTCAACTGAGGTTTTGGACCTTGATGAGGAACTGTATAGAAAAGGAGAGTGGTCTGTTCGCCTTTACGCAGAAGCAATGACTCCCTCGAGCCCAAGATGGATGCAAGGCGCCAAAGAGATGGTCGAATCAGCGTCTGAGGACGAGGTTATCGAAGGACTTGCAGAGCACATCTCGGAAGTACTCATGACTGATGAAAATCTCATTATTTGGGGTTCGGGAGGAACGCTAACTAGGATTGGAGGAATATGCGGTTTAGACCCGACATTATTGGGTATAGACGCATCGATTGGGAAAATCCAAGTCGGCAAAGACCTAGACGAAGGAGGTTTGCTGGAACTGTTGGAGGGCCATAATGGAGGGGTAACGATGCTCCTCTCTCCGATGGGTGGTCAAGGGTTTCTGATTGGTAGGGGGAATTTGCAAATATCACCTGCAGTTTTGCAAATGGCCGGCCCTGACTCTGTTCTTGGAGTCTGTACACCATCCAAATTGCTGTCAATTAGAATGCTGAGAATAGAGACAGGAGATGATGAGCTAGACTCACACTACTCAGAAATGAAGTATCTCAAAGTTCTACAAGGTTACAGAACGACGAGAATTTTGCCAATATCAGTTGATTGATGATAAATCCTCTCCTACTGCTGCTTTCAAAAGCCCGAGGAATGGGGGACTTGGACGACCGGGCCGAGATTTGAACTCGGGGTGGTATTGGGTTCCAACGTAATACGGGTGGTCCTTGAGTTCCATTATCTCACACCTCTGCCCCGTCTCGTCTTTCCCGACGTACATCATACCTTTTGCTTCAATTTCTTCAATCAATTCTGGATTCACTTCATACCTATGCCTGTGCCTTTCGCTAACTTCAGATGGGTTGCCATACAATCTCTTAATCTTGCAATCCTCTATGACAAATGGTGTCACTTTAGCCCCCAGACGCATTGTTCCCCCCATGTGGGTTTTGGAAATCTCAGGCATGAAGACCACTGCTTTGTTCTCAAGACTATCCGGATTGTCAACGAACTCTTCCGAGTTTGCATCTTGTAGGCCTAGTTCGTTACGGCAGAACTCAATAGTTGCTATTTGAAGCCCAAGGCAAATGCCCAGATAAGGAACTCTCGACTCCCTTGCGTACCTTGCAGCTTCAATTTTCCCTTCGACTCCTCTGTTCCCAAATCCGCCTGGAACTAGAATCCCGTCAGCTAGCTTCAGTGTCTCCCATGCTTCTCTGTGTGCATCCCTATCAGTACCCGTGATCGAGGAATCAAGGTCAGTGGACTCAATCCAGTCAATCACCAGTCTCCGATTTACGGCAATGGATGAATGTTGCAGAGCTTTGATGACGCTAAGATATGAATCTGAGAGTCCAGTGTATTTTCCCACCATTGCAATGCGAACTTCTTCCTGAAACTCGTCTACGCGATCTGCCATCTTTCGCCAATCCTCGAGATATTCATCATCCTCTGACACACTTACACCGATACAATCGGCGATCATCGCTCTGACGCCTTGTTTCTCGAACGATATGGGTATTTGATACAAATTTGAAACATCATGAGCTGAAATCACTGCCTTAGGCTCCACATGACAGAAAGCCGCGAGTTTCTGTTTTATCTCCTGCTGTAGAGGTTCTTTTGACCTGCAGACGATTAGATCCGGAGTTATCCCCAGCCCTCTGAGTTCTTTTACTGTATGTTGGGTTGGTTTGGTCTTTTGCTCTCCGACAGGGCCCATGACGGGCACTAGACTCACATGGACAAAACAGACATTCTGCCTCCCAACTCTGAACTGAAACTGCCTCAGAGCCTCGATAAAAGGCGAACTCTCGATATCACCAACGGTACCGCCCAGCTCAATCACACAAGCATCTGGAGCTTCATCATCGCCGTCTGTCGGAATCGTGCTCACCTTCTCAATCCAATCTTGAATCTCATCTGTTATGTGGGGTATGACTTGGACTGTTTTACCCAAGTAATCTCCCCTTCTTTCCCTCTCAATAACTGATGAATAGACCTTACCAGTTGTGATATTGTGATCCTTTGTCAGGGAAACATCGAGGAACCTCTCGTAATTTCCTAGATCAAGATCAACCTCTCCCCCGTCGTCAAGAACGAACACTTCTCCATGTTCGAAGGGCGACATGGTTCCTGCATCGCTGTTGAGATAGGGATCAATTTTGATTGAGGTGACCCTAAGTCCCATAGATTTCATCAGTACTCCAATACTGCTGGCAGTAATTCCTTTTCCCAATCCAGAGAGGACGCCCCCCGTCACAATCACATATTTCATGACAACAACGGGGTCCTCATCACTCTCATTTCGCCTATGAACCTTGGCAATGGTTCAACCCATCTATGATCGGTGTTGAAGTATCGTCTGTGTTTTGGTTAGTGCATGGCCGACTCGCCCGGGGATCATATATTGGTGACCGGCGCACTTGGCCAGATCGGATCGGACCTAGTCTCCAGACTAAGGGAGGTAAATGGTCAGAACTCTGTAATTGCAACCGATGTCCAAGATCAGGGAAATTTTCCCGCCCCCTTCCTGCACCTAGACGTACTTGATCTGGATAGTATGTCTCAAATCATATCGCAGTATTCAATCAAAACGATATACAATTTGGCTGCGATATTGTCAGCAGACGGGGAAAAGGATCCAGATCTTTGTGAGCGAGTCAATCTAGGTGGCCTACAGAACGTATTGGATGCATCAAGGGAATATGGGTGTCGTGTCTTCTCGCCATCATCTATCGCTGTTTTCGGCCCAGATTCAAGGCCAATCGCAAGACAATCCTCCTCTCTGAACCCAACCACAATCTACGGTTTGACCAAGAAAAAGGGAGAAGAAATGATGCTAAAGTATTGGGAAAACTATGGTGTAAATGCCAGGGGCATAAGATATCCCGGCCTCCTCTCTTGGAAGACAGTCCCGACGGGTGGCACAACAGACTATGCCGTAGAGGTGTTCAACGAGATTAATGCCAAGGGACAATACACCTTCTACGTGAGGGAAGATACAAGGCTACCGATGATGATGATGGAAGACGCTATACGTGCCACACTTATGTTAATGGAAGCTCCGAGTCAAGGGCTGTCCCAGTGGAGATCAGGGTACAATGTCAGAGGATTGACATTCTCCGCAATGGAGTTAGCGACCATGATAATGGCAAAAAAACCAGGGGTTGAGATGAGGTATGTGCCAGATGATCGGCAGAAAATTGCGGACTCCTGGCCGGAGGATCTGGATGACTCCCCAGCCAAACAGGAATGGGGATGGGAGTCAACCTACGATCTGGAAAAAATGGTGGACGTCATGTTAGCAGGCTTCGCTTAGTCAGTCACTTCTTCCTCATTCCAATCAGGCTGTCCTGGCTCAACCTTGGCCCATAGAAGGTCATCTATTCTAAGAACGGATATGGCGCCCTCAGTGGCACCTGATAATCCATTTTCAATTACCATCCTTAGGTCTACTATCCCTGCGTCGTACAAATCAATGAGGCTTCCGTTATTGATATCACATCCCATCCAGGGGCCCTTTTTGGATTGAGCTGCAGACAGCTGAAGGACCCTGTCAACGGGATCTTGACCGGAATTCTCTGCAAGCACTCGAGGAATTGTCTCCAGCGCGTCCGCGTAGCCCTCAACAGCGAGCTGCCCTCTGTCACTGAGTTTCGTTGACTTCCTTCTCAGTTGATTAGCCAGATAGCTCCACGTGGACCCTCCGCCTGGTAGCATTGGTGCTGGACCACGGACCCTCACAGCAACGCCCAATGCATCATCAAAGGTTCGGATGATCTCTTCGCGGAGAGCCGCTGAAGAACCCCTAGCAATAAGCGTCTTTCCCCTACCTTCATCAGAGTGTATTGTTAGGTAATTCACCCCAGACACTTTCCTTTGACTCCATGAGGTGCAGGACCCCAGTTGATCGGCCTCTAGTTCTTGTATGGATCTGGAGATGATTGCTCCAGTCTGTTCCGCCACGCGATCTAGATCCTCTTTGTCGAATCTCCTGAAACAGGTAATCCCTGCCTCTCTGAGGGCATTTTGGGCCATATCATCCACCCCGTCGCGCAGGATTACGATTCCTACTCCGAGTGAACTCAATATTCCCACCATTTTGATGATCTTCTCTCGATTTCTCTGGTCAAAGCCGTCCTTGACGCCAATTGAGGAAATTTCCAGTTCTGCGTCGAATTCGAGTTCAGGTACCTCGATTCCCCCGTCGATTACGGCAATTGTGCACGATTCACCTCGACTGGGCATGGACTGATCCAACCGCTGTTTCCGTGTCACGAAACCCGAGATAAGTTCAGTATCCCCCACAGCCCCTTCTTCAATGGATATCCTGTTCACGAGCATCCGCTCATCATCTACATGCCCTTCTCCTATAGATTCAGAACTCTCGATTGCGAGTTTGGAAACCAAATCCAGCATTGATGGGTCGATTTTCTTCCCAACGCAGGTACCGATTATCTTGTTCAGGTCCGAGGCTGATGTTATGGGTTTGGCAAGAGAGGGTAGCTCTTTTCTACAAATTTCAAGCGATTTTTGATATCCTTGAATTATTGTAGTGGGATGAAGACCCGATCTGGTCAGCTCTAACGCATTCCTCAGCAATTCAGCGAGGATAATTATCGTAGTTGTTGTCCCATCCCTGGCCATCTTGTCCTGGTTTTTACTTGTCTCAATGACCAATTGAGCGGTTGGGTGTTCTACTTTTGCCGTTTCTAATACAGTTGCCCCATCATTCGTGATCATGATTTTCCCATCATCATCGATGAGCATCTTGTCCATGCCTCGTGGGCCCAAGGTTGATCGCACTGCACCGGACACTGCGAGCGCAGCTTTCACATTTCCAACCAAGGCAGCGCGACCGCTGACCCTATCAGTATCCTCCAAAGTAAGGTCATCGTCGGTCGTTGTCACATCTGCCCGGAGGGTTGTGGGTAATTTCAATGGATCTCATAGAACCGAATGTAATGTTTGCCCATTCTGTCCGGGGGATTCATATACCACACCCCTCGACCACTATACAACCTGCGGTTAACTAGTGATCACATGACAGATAAAAATGATGATTGGGAAAGGGACATGATCCGCGAGATGACCAAGGTCTTCGAGCAAATGGGGCTCCCAATTGACATGCGAATGCTCGAGAATATGATGAGCGAACTGGAAAAGCACTTCGAAAGGATGGGGATCGACGCCAAGTCGATATCCAAAACAGACATTTCTTTCAATGGTAACGGAGACCCAGAAGAAATCAGGAAAAACATAGAGGCCATGATGTCGGGTCCTGGCGGTTTTGCGGACATGCTCTCAAAGATGGGCTTCGAAGTTTCAGTAAAGTCATCCAAATCACTCAGAGACGACGATGAGGGAATACAAGTCGTCGCCGAGGCGAACGATGATAACAGACTCATGGAAATACCGGAATCAGACTTCGTCCATGAGGATGGTTTAGCAAACGTGACCATAGACATTAGCGCGATCCCTGAAGCGGACGATGGCTCTATTGACCTTGGCCTTGCGGACGGTGGCCGCATTATCGAGTTGCTTAGGCACAATCTGCTGAACCCACTGAGAGGCTTCTCCATCCCATTCGCGGCTGATCGCATAGAGGATTGGAGCCTAAACAATGGCATACTCGACGTGACCTTGAAAATGGAATAAAATGGAATAAAACCGAGATGATAAAATGAGCACACCAGTTATTGGAATAGACCTAGGGACAACAAACAGCTGCGTAGCTATACTTGAAGGCGGTCAGGCCGTGGTCATCCCTAACTCAGAGGGCGCAAGAACAACGCCCAGTGTTGTTGCATTCAGCAAGGACGGAGAAAGGCACATCGGAATCACAGCAAAGAGACAGGCCGTCACCAATTCCGACAGGACAACAATGTCCGTAAAAAGGGAAATGGGTACTGATTGGTCAACTGATGTCGACGGCACTTCTTACACCCCACAAGAAATGTCCGCCTTCATACTTCAGAAATTGAAAGCAGACGCAGAGGCATACCTTGGCAAGGAAATCACAAAAGCCGTGATTACTTGCCCCGCTTACTTTACAGACGCCCAACGGAAGGCAACCAAAGACGCTGGTAGAATAGCCGGTTTGGAAGTCCTCAGGATCATCAACGAACCAACTGCCGCTGCCTTGGCATATGGAGTCAATAAAGACGAAGATCAGACAATACTCGTTTACGACCTTGGCGGAGGTACATTCGACGTTTCCGTGCTGGAAATCTACCAAGTCGATGGCCAGCCTCAAATTGAGGTCAAAGCCACGTCTGGTGATAACCGACTCGGAGGAGATGATTTCGATGAGGTCATCATTAGTTGGATTGTTGAGGAATACAAGAAAGACACTGGGATTGATCTATCCTCTGACGCACAAGCCATGAGCAGGCTTAGGGAAACTGCAGAAAAGGCGAAAATCGAACTTTCAGGTTCCGGTTCATCTCAAATTAATCTGCCATTCATAACTAGTAGGGATGGACAACCAGAACACCTCGACATGAGCCTTTCGAGGTCCAAGTTCGAGGAGCTAGTTGAACCACTCATCTCCAAGACCCTTGCTCCTACCAGACAGGCAATGAAAGATGCCGGTTTGTCCAAGGGCGAAGTTGACAAGGTGATTCTAGTTGGTGGCTCTACAAGAGTTCCTGCAGTCCAAACAGCAATCGAGAAAGAAGTTGGTAAGGCTCCCTTCAAGGGAGTCAACCCAGATGAGGCAGTCGCAATGGGAGCCGCACTACAAGCAGGGATAATTGTCGGAGACTCAGGCGTCACCGATGTCTTGCTTTTGGATGTCACACCCCTTACCCTTGGAATAGAAACCCTAGGTGGTGTCATGACAACAATGATTGAGAGGAATACCACCATTCCAAGCAAAAGGTCCGAGACGTTCTCAACAGCAGCCGACAATCAACCAGCGGTAGAAGTCCATGTGCTTCAAGGAGAGAGGCAATTTGCCAAGGATAACATAACACTTGGAAAATTTCACCTTACTGGGATTCCTCCTGCTCCCAGAGGAATACCCCAAATCGAGGTGACATTTGACATAGACGCCAATGGAATCGTAAACGTGTCAGCCAAGGATCTCGGAACTGGCAAGGAACAGAAAATAACGATTGAGAGCCAGACATCCCTGAGTGAAGATGAGATAAAAGCAAAGATTGCCGAAGCCGAGGAATTCGCAGAGGAAGATCGGAAGCGGAAAGCTAGGGTGGAGTTGAAGAACCAGGCAGAGAGCATTGTTTACCAAACAAGGAAGACAATAGAAGATGCAGGTGAGAAACTCGATGAATCAGATACAGCGCCGGTCCTCGAGAAGCTTGATGAGGTAGAGGCACTCATAACCCTTGACGGCAATCCCATTGACGCGGACGACATAGATGAGGCGGCAGTTCAGTCTAAGATCGGGGAATTGGAGTCATTAATGCAAGCCATGTCGGTAAAGCTCTACGAGGCGGCGGCTAAAGACATGCAAGAAGAACAAGAAAAGGAAGGCGATGATGGCGTCTATGAAGCGGATTTCGAGGTTGTGGATGACGATGAGTCCACTAACTAATGCTGCGGTTTGATTTCCATAACAAGAATGGAATGATCACCAGATACATTGCGACCCCATAGACGCCCGAGGGCAAACTTAGCGATGATAATGACGCCCCTGCCTCAGGGGCCATGATCAGCCCACCAATGGTAATGCCAACCGTAGCGTTTTGTATGCCACTCTCTATCGATACTGTCAGGGATTGCCCCTCATTGAGATCAAAATAGTTTGAACTTCCGAGACCAATGGCAAGCATCATCACATTCAAAATAAGTACAGCAGGGCCCAACGAGGATATGTTGTCGATGAGTGTATCAAACTCACTTGCTATCGCTGCAACGACAATTACAACAAACAGCAATGATGCAATCTTGTTGCCGATCGCCTCCATCTTGTCTGCAGAGTTCTTCAAAAAGTGCCTTACAATCATCCCTGAGACGACTGGAACTGTTGTAAGCAGAAACATTGTGAGTCCCAGACTAAGTATTCCGATGTCTGGGGCATCAGATCCCATGAAATGTGACATGGACATCCCAACAATGATTGGCAATGTCAGTACTGAAACTAAACTGACAACGGCAGTATACGATATAGACAAAGCGGTATCCCCTCCTGATATTCTAGTAATAATGTTAGATGTGACCCCTCCGGGACAGCAGGCTAGAATCATCAGTCCGACAGCCATTTCTCCTGTCAGCCCGAGTCCGTGGGAAATAGTGAATGCGACTATGGGGAGCAATACCATCTGATTTGTTAAGCCAACTGCGAATGCTTTCGGATTGTCTAATATGGAAGAAAAATCTGAAATTCTCAGCCCGATTCCTAGTGAGAACATGATATACGCAAGAGCAATTGGAAGTACGACATCGATGATAAGATTACTTTCATCTGACTCATTGGATTCCGTTTGAGCAACTCCGATTGATGCTGATAGGACAAATATCACGGTCATGCAGAGTACCATCACTCCATGTCGTTTCATGTTCACTCGATGAGGCTCCGAGCGTATAGAGCAATCCCTAAAAGTACACCAAATCGCATTGACTGCATGTATTCATTAGATCACTCGTGGTTTTGAGTGATAAGGTGGTACAGGGTCCTAACATGGACCCCCGAGGTTCCGTGTTTGAAGAATGGGTTCTCACGTTCTGTCCCAGCCTTGGAGCCTGGGCCCCATGCAGTCCCAGCTATGTCTAGGTGAACCCAGGGTATCTTCTCGGCACCTTCCTCGTAGTTTCTTGTTGGAACGAAGAACTCGAGGAATGCAGCTGCTCCATTAGAGGACCCCGCCCTTCCACCACTCGAACCATTTCTTATGTCGGCAAATGGCGTATCCGTCATATATCTCCGGAACTGATCATTAAGTGGCATCCTCCACATCGGTTCTCCACATGCATGTGCCGATCTTTCTAATCTCTCTGCAAGAAGCTCGTCATTACTCCACATTCCCGTAATTTGATTTCCTAGTGCGACAACCACGGCGCCAGTAAGTGTGGCTAGGTCAACTATGTATTCCGGGTCAAATTCGGCTGCTTTCCACAAACCATCAGCCAAAACATTCCTTCCCTCTGCGTCTGTACTGTAGACCTCGACGGTTTTACCAGAGTACGTCTTGAAAACATCACCAGGACGATAAGACCCCGATCCGGGCATGTTTTCAGCCAAACACGCGATTCCATTGATTCTACCATTGTAACCAGAGGCATGAAGGGCCTGCATCAGTCCGAAAACGGTGGCTGCACCACACATGTCATACTTCATGTTCCACATGCCTTGGGTCGGTTTAATGGAGATCCCGCCGGTGTCGAAGGTAATGCCCTTCCCAACTATACAAGGTCTCCTAACACCCTTGTCCTGATCTGGATTCAATGTGAAGATGACCATACAGGGTTTCCTGTCGCTTCCTTTACCTACGTTTATCAGCCCACCCATCCCCAATTCTACGAGTTTATCCCATTCGTAAACCTCGACCTTGACATTAGGCTTCGACTTGGCCCAAGACAACGCTCTGTTTGCGTATTCCATGGGGAATAGAACATTCGCTGGCTCATTGCCCAAATCTCTGGAAAGATGGACTCCACTTACAATCGCCTTAGACAACTTCAACTTCTCAGAAACATCCTGAATGTGTCTGTCCGCAACTTGGAATTCGAATTCCCAATCGTCAGATATGTAATCCGACCCCATATCTTGATGCTCCACAAAATCATAATCCCTCAAGAAAACCCCCTCAGCAAATGCAGATATTGTTTCAACCCTCCACCCAGTCAACATCCTGATGGTCATTGAGACACCGTCTCTTTTGCTTATCGAGGACATAAATTTGGCCCCGAGCGTCCTAGCGGAATTCGGATCGAATTCTTCTTTCGGACCCAACTTAAGAAGATGAATCCTGCATTCGGGAGTCCAGATGCTCAGAATAGACCCCTTTTTCTGATCAAAACTATCCGTAGATATGGCTTCTCTGATTAGCTTTGTTTGACTTCTGTTCAGGCCAACGGCAGCGTTCTTTGGGAGCCTATTCTGATTCTCATATAGAGGAATTAGTAGCTGGTTTCCTATTTCACCATAGCTCCCACAGTTGGCACTCATGACCCTTCCTGGGTCCGGACTCTTTTTGAATCGATGGTTCCTTCCTCTGATGCTGGCTAGGTAGCCTTTCAATCACCTGATGTCAAACCCAGTAGATTGCACAATTTCCACAATATCGTGTGCAGTCACTGAGTCATCTGTATGAATTATTGCTCGACCATATTCGTGATCCACTTCAGCAGAAACAATCCCCGATTTCTCCATAAATACCTTTTCGAGCCTCGCAGAACAACCACCACAGGTCATCCCAACCACCTCGACTACATGCTCAGTTGTCATGATACTAAATGGAGACATTCGCTTTTTTATTGTTGCTTGAGGCTAAATCCACGGGCCCCCATCTCGTCAAGAGAAGGGAATTTAGCACCACACTAACCGATGACAAAGCCATTGCTGCAGCCGCAAAGGCTGGGGGGAGGAGCCAACCTGTCCATGGATAAAGAACCCCCATTGCCATGGGTATGCCTAGAATGTTGTAGAGAAATGCCCAAACAAGATTACTTCTTATTTTGTTCATAGTGGCACGACTTAATTGCAAAACTGACAAAACATGGGATAAATCATCACCTACTAGCACGATATCTGCACAGTCCAGTGCGACCTCACTTCCCGCCCCCATGGCAATACCCACGTCTGCGACAGTCAAGGCAGCAGCATCGTTGATTCCATCACCGATCATTGTGACCACACCCTCTAGTTGAAGTCGGCGCACAGCCTCGGCCTTCTCCTCGGGCTTGACGCCTGATATGACTCTCTTTATTCCGACTTTCGAGGCAACGTATTGTGCCACTTCGTCCCTATCTCCAGTCAACATGATCACATCAATTCCCATAGCCTGCATTCTTTCTATTGATGATGGTGAGTTATTTCGAATTGTATCACGGATTTCTATCCATCCAATTAAATTTCTATCTCTGGAAACAAGAATCACGTTCGAACCAGAGACGCTCTTCTTTGAAATCTCTGCCTCCACTTCAGGAGAAATGCCCGTCGTCATGCTCCGAATCAGGTCTGGTTTCCCTACCGCAACCTCAAAGCCCTCGATTTTGCCTGTTAATCCTGAGCCAACCAACGTCTTCACATTTGTGACTTCTGGAGTCTCTAGACCCATTGACCCCCAGGCTTCATTTACAGCACTGGCGAGCGGGTGACTGGACTCACTCTCCAGAGCAGCAGCCACGCGCAGGGCCTCTCCGGGATTCCCACCAAGGTCGCGAACTTCGATTACGCTCGGCTTTCCCTCTGTGATGGTTCCTGTTTTGTCCAGTACTACGATCTCACTTTTATAGGACGATTCTAATGCTTTTATTCCTTTTATCAAGAGCCCATTTCGCGCTCCAACTCCCGTACCAACGACCAGCGCCGTCGGAGTAGCCAGCCCCAATGCACAGGGACATGCAATAACCAAGGTACTAACTAGGGCCATCACAGCCATCTCACCCGAGGTCATATCACCTCCAACGCTTCTCAAAAACGAATCTCCAATTACCAGCCAAAACAAGAACGCTGAGAATGATAATACCAATACTGTGGGGACAAAAATCCTAGCAACCCTGTCAACGAGCCTTTGGATCGGAGCCTTCCCCATCTGCGCCTCATCAACTAGACGAATAATTCTCGACAACGCGGTATCGTTGACCAAAGAATTAGTCTCGATAACCATTGTTGTGTCTAGGACAGTCGTACCGGCAAAGACTGCATCTCCAGGTTTCTTGTGGCTTGGTAGTGATTCGCCTGTCATCATGGACTCATCGATATTCCCGGCCCCTCGTTGAATAAATCCATCCAAGGGTATTATCCCGCCTGCGATAACCTTCACCATTGACCCTTTCTCAACGTCTTCAATAGGCATTAGCGCCAGTTCGTCCCCTAATACGACCTGCACCTCAGTTGGTTGCAATTTCACTAGGTTATGTACTGCGTCAGTAGCCTTGAGTTTCGCACGACCCTCGAGGAAATTTCCCAGGAGTACGAAAGAGATGATGAAGGCAGCACCATCAAAGAATACATGATCTGCCGAGCCTATGAAATCAGGTATCATGGGCATCACAGGTCCCAAAACAACAAAACAAGACCAGAGCATTGCGACCGAAGTCCCAAGATGAATCAGGACGTCCATGTTTCCAGACCCTCTCAGAATCGATTTCCAGGCGTTTTTGTGGAAGCTTGCCCCTGAGACAAAGTAAACAGGCAGAGATGCCAACATGGCTAAGAACAGCCTTAAGTCCATTGATCCGACTCTGCCCAGGTCCGGGGCGACCATTGACAAAATAAACACGGGAAAGGTCAGTGTAAATGAGAGAACCACTTGGGAATATTTTTTCTTCAACTCGAGCTCATTGTTTTCCCTAACTCTGGATGCTGGAAGTATCTCGAAGGCCCCAAAACCAGCCTTTTCGATCACTTCAATGCAATTCTGGACAGTTTCCGAGGAAACCCCTCCTCTGATCGAAATGACAGCCTTTTCCAAGGGCAGATTCACGCTAATGTCCTCCACAAAATCAATGTTGCTCAAAACACGTTCAACAGAGGAAACACATGCAGCACACGTCATCCCGGTCACACTCAGCGACAGATCATTCGAGTCCAACTCAATCTCCCCCCTTGGCACAACATTCCATTAATTTCCAAGATCCCTGGTCCAAATTTATGCAACCACACCCACATACACACATCCAACCAACACTTTTCCAACCCTTGCCGCCATCTGCGCGTACGTACAATCTTTTCATCTTGCAATCACAATCGCAAGTCTCTGCATGGACTCTGGGCATGTGGGAGGGTATAATGTAGTCAATAAAAATTTATTGACTACATTAAGATCACTTGACTTTGAGTGCCATCCCTTTGGATCTGGGAGAAGTTTTCTCAAAGCCCCATTTTTCATAAAATCCATCTACGTCCGCCATTAGATTCACATAAGAATCAGGGGGAGCCTCCCTTTCTATGAAACTCATAATTTCACTCATTATCAAACTTCCACCACCCATCCTCTGATAATCGGGCAGAACCGCCATGTCACACACGTGGAACACTGTCCCTCCATCTCCCACAATGCGGCCCATTCCAACGATCTCACCAGTCGAAACATGTTCCAATAGTATGGAAAACAACTCCCTACCCAGTCCCTTTTCGGCACCTTCGATGGATCTTGGACCCATTCCCGCCTTCTTCCTTAATCTAAGGAAAACTTCGCTACTGGGAACCTCGAGTCTGATTTTAAACAATTATTATTCACCTCTGTTCTGAAAGCAAAAACCAGACAAAATTGATGAGACAATGCTCGCAGCCGTAAATTGGGTCACTCCATGCTCGTCAGGAACTATCTCTGAGACATCCGCCCCTACCACATTTGCATTTCCAGAAAATAACTTTTCGATGATCTCAATAACAAACCAGTAATCCAGACCACCAGGAACAGGGGTTCCAGTTGCAGGCACAATGCTAGGGTCAAGAGCATCTATATCGATACTCAGCCAGACTGGACCTTGTATATTCGAGATAAAGTCCGTTATTTCCAATTCTACTGCACTATTCTTTCGGATATCCTTTGCCATCCAAGATCGGATCCTATCATCATTTTCCATCACGAGACATTCCTCTTTCGAGAAAGCGCGAACACCGATTTGTAACAACCTGCCTATCCCCTCGTCAAGACATCTCCTGACCACCGTTCCGTGGCTGTACTTCTCCCCATTCAACTCGTCTCTTAGGTCTGCATGGGCATCAACTTGCACTAGAGTGAGATTTTCCATGGGAAAATTCCCAATCTCCTTCATGGCTCTGATTGCGGGTAACAAAATTCCATGTTCACCACCCAAGAGCAGGGGAAACGCCCCCTCTGAGATCCCCTCGAACACATATGATTCGATTGAGTCTAGATGAGCTCTCAGCGATGGCCCTTCGTAGCTCCATGGATCTAAGGTCCTAATTACCATTCCAGAAGGCAAATCATCTCCAAGGATTGTCGAATATGTTTCTACTTGTGAAGAAGCATCGATTGTAGAGGACGGCCCCTCGGATGTACCAGTGCCATAACTAACTGTCATTTCAAAAGGAATCTGCATAATTGCCACATCAGGGTGCAAATTCCAGTCTTCCCTTAGTCCCAAGAATCCGAACACATCATTGTCGACCATAGGAACCCGTAAGGGAGTGACTATTCGACGCTTACGCGAACCAATTTGAAATAATCACCCCCCTGTCGGAGGGGTGCGGGGGGTGCGAGGATGGGTCTTAAGCTCCAAGATTTAACACAAGCCATTCGAAATAGGGTTGACGCTGACATGGAGGTCAGCGTCGCAGAATCCATCGCCGAGCATGCCTTGGGTTTTTTCGGCTTTTCAAATCGAATAATTGACAATGCCTTGGAACCTAATGACAGGAACCTCTTCTATCAGCTACAGGATTATGATTTGCTTACCACAGAGTCCGAAGAGACCACTCTATGGGATGGCAGGGAATGGAGAATCCACTATTGGAAATTCAAGCCAAACGCTAGTCAATATGTCGGAAGGGGGGATGAAAATGAGGAGGAAGAAGACCCATATGCTGGGTTGTATGAAGACGTCCCTCAAACAGTTTGGCGTGAGAAGGCCGGCGAAGAGGATGACTGGGATGAACCACTCTTTTGAGACATTTAGCCCACACCCTGTTATACCCACTGGTTCTCGAAGGACTGATGAAAAGCAGGTCCTCCTTTGCCCTTTTCTTAGCGCTTCTGACGTTTTCGATCACATTGTCTTCGATACCCACACACGGGCAAATCAATGAGTTTGATGAACAGAGAGCCTGCGAAATAACGGCACATTGGGACGCTTCGATGGATGAAGAAGATCAGGTGATAGTAGACCATTCATACAGGGTTAACTTTCAACCTCCTCTTCCCATATCAGTGGATCCAACTAACGTTGATGTATCCGCCACTCACATTGACGGAAACTCACATCAGATAGGGACACATACGGTCCTTGTCGCAGGGGGAGCCATAGACATACAAATGTCAGGTACCCCAAAGTTCGGGGATACAATAGTCATTGATGTCCAATCTTCCGAAGCCAGTTGCAACAGATCTTTCGAGGTAAGCGTTTGGAATCAGCCAACTTCAGATCACGAGATAACTAGGGAGACTTCCTGGGCCCTCCAATCCAACGACGAGGCAACTTATCTAGAGGTGAATGCAAGGGGGTGGCAGCAACGTCAACAATCAATCCTCGATGCAAATGAACTGGGCAATGGAACAATACAGCTCCTCTTCGAAAATGAAGGCAGATCCATTGAACTAGGACTTGAAATCACCAATGCATGGATGAATGAATCTTGGGATGGAACCGAACTTTTGAGACAGACCTTCCAACTCAGAGGTTATGGCATTATATCCGTGAGTATAGATGATGGAATGAATGGAATAAGCGTGAACGGAACTGTGAGTGACGCCTCATACACACGTTCACTTGAAAACGGAGTCGTATCTGAGCATCTAATCCTAGAGGCTAATGGCTCAATTTCCTTGAATTCAGATGAAGATGGAAGAACGGATTTAGATGGTGAAGTTTCACTACTACGATTCGAGGTCATAGACATCGCCGGCCAAAGAGTCAAGCAAGATCTCTGGATCGAGGCTAGGGCCTCTGCGCTGATTGAATTCGGATCAGATAATATTGACTTTGAACTCGATGAATTCATCTTCAGGGAAACATGGGAGAACTCCTCTCGGATTCAACAGCATCTAAGATTCCGGGGAGATGGTAGGTTTGATGTTCTGATCGATGATGAAAATGGAGTTGAGATAGAAGTCAATGGCACGATAGATAAACTACACACCGAACAAATTAATGGCGTCTTAGTTGAAGACACATTACTACTGGATGGCACATACTCAGGCTCTGTATCAGGATCATTTGGTTCGGTCAGGATGATCGCCGATAGTGGCAAACAACTGAACTCAGAGGGCGTGGAGCATGATGTTGTGGTAATCAGGGATGAGTACTGGTTCAATGTATCCGGATCTCAGGTTACCATTCCAGGCCAGTCACTGTATTCAGACCACAATTTGACGTTTGAATACATGACGCCGAATATTGATTGGGAATCTCCGATAATCAGGTATAGGTTCGTTGAAGACGATGGCTCGATCAACAATGAGTTCCCAAAGGACAGCCCAGTCGTTCTCGATCCGATTCCCCCCGAGTCTGTTCCAGTCCTCTCCTCCAATGTCAGCAGAGAATCCGGGTTTGTTCCTAACATTCTGGTGGAAGGTGATGAAATAGATCTCGTTAACAATGGAAGGGTCTCAATGAGGATGACAGTCACTGACACATCTTCAACTAACCAAATTGATGGGCATTCTGTAAATTCGGCGGAATGGACAGGTCATTACCCCGGACTCGGGCAATCCTATGGTAGCACGGTGAATGAGGGATTACTCGCGGGATTGATTATCAATTGCACTCGAGAAATACAGATCGAGGAGGACTCGAATTCTACTGCAATTTTCACTGAGTCTCAGATTGTTGACAGGGTGCTAAGGCCATCGATCATAACTGCTGCTGAAAACACTCCCCCCCAAGTAGTTCAAGTCTCCTACAGGGAGGCAATATGGGAGTCCGAGGGAGGCGAGGCACACATCGAAATCTTAGTGGAGGACCCAAATACCGATGTATCCAATGTAATCGTCGATCTAACTGAAGCAGGACTTGGCTTGGTTGAGTTGTCCGACTCCGGGCTGAGCGGAGATCAGATTATTCACGACGATATATGGACGACGAAAGTAAAATCAAATGGCCTGTTCTTCGGTGATTTTAATGTCACAATTTACGTCAGTGACATATGGATTACAATAACTGAGGAAACCACATTAGAATTGACCAACCCTGGTCCGAGGGTCATGGATCTACAAAGAAGCGAAAATCGTCTGTTCAGGGGGGACCAATTCTCGATTGGAGTATCTGCCTACGATCAACACGGGATTTCAGAGATTTTCATCGACCTTCGGACTCACGGAGGGGAGAAAGTAAACCTGCAGCCAGAGGGCGTGTCTTGGACTGGGACCACTATGATGCCTTACGGTGTTAGACCCGGAGAGATAATCTTCGACGTAGTTTTGATTGATAATTTTGGTGCGAGAACCATTCACACAGAGTCTCCAAATGGCAAGTTATCGTTCGTTATCCTGAATGAACCCCCTTCAATGTCTCCAATATCAATCTCCAAGCTCGATGAGGAATCAGCTGACTTTATTATGACGGAATCAGTCATACTATCCGCAAATGATAGCCCCACGGCACACATTATTGAGGTAGGTGTTGACGATCCCGACGGCGTTTCAGTGGTTCAGGCAAAAATGGGCAGACTCGCCCCTATCGGATCGTCAGAAAAATGGCTGTCACTCAACGACGTTGGAGAGAATGGCGACAGGATTGCAGGAGACGGAATATACACCATAACCTTCGAAGCAAGATCGAGTCTTGGGCCCGGGCTGATAGATATACACATCAGAGCCCTTGACATATACCAATCAATGACCCCACTGAGTGAGCAATCACACCAGCTAAATATAGAACGGGACAGTTCAGTTTCTGGGAATAGTTGGTTCAACGGAAACATGCAAATCATCGCCATCCTCTTAACAACATTTGTTGCATTGGCTGGAATGGGCGTACTGATTAGAGTCTTCATGTCCGACGAATGATTGGAAAAATGGTGCGAGCGCCGGGATTTGAACCCGGGTTCTAGCGTTGGCAACGCCAGGTGATAACCACTACACTACGCTCGCAGCAGGGATGTCTGGCAAGTCCGCCTTTTCTATCCGTCGGTCAATCAATCAAGTTCTATTGCCTGAATCAGTTCCAAGATCTCGTCTCTTGTCTGCCTGAAGATTTCAATGGATCCACCAACTGGATCGTCCAAACCCCAGTCATGGTCAATAGGGACATTGGGGCAAGAGACTCCACATCCCATACTGATAATCAGATCAAAATCCCCCGGAAAAAGACCATCAATGGATTTTGGAGTCAATCCTAGGGTTGGATACCCTTTCTCTTGAAGAACTGAAATTGCATTTTTCGAGACCTCAGTCGAGGGTTCCGTTCCAGCTGAAAACGCTTCATGACCAAGTGAATTGGCTATGGATTCAGCCATTTGACTCCTGCAGGAGTTCCCCACGCATATGAAAAGCATCCTCATGGTGCAAATCTTGCGACTTACTTATTGAATATCACGTCTATAGTTTGTTGATCAATTAGACTCAATTTCAAGTATCTGGAGTTATTCGTATTGGCATGGCTAGCGGACCAGTTTCCTATCACTCTGGAAGTTCACCCCCTAAGGATGACGAAAATTCCGCGACATCTGAACAAACCGCACAGATGGAACAAGCATATGCACAGATGCGGAGAAAGATGCGCATGGAACAAATGGACAAGTCCATTAAGCACAAAATCATGGTCCTCTCGGGCAAGGGAGGAGTAGGCAAGTCCACAGTCTCAGCAGGATTGGCACTAACTCTAGCCCGTAGAGGAATGTCCGTTGGCATTATGGATATTGACATAACTGGCCCCAACATTCCAAAAATGATGGGATTGGAAGAAGCAGAATTACACGTCGAGGAAGGACAAATTTTCCCTGCTATAGGGCCCGAGGGCATCAAGATCATATCCATGGCGTTCCTGATTGAGGATCCTGACAAACCTGTGATCTGGAGGGGCCCAATAAAATTGGGAGCGATCCAGCAATTCATCGGAGACGTGGCATGGGGTAGCCTAGATGCCCTGATAATTGATTTCCCACCAGGGACCAGCGACGAACCTCTGACGGTATCGCAGAACCTTCCTGGAATTGATGGCGTTGTAATAGTGACCACTCCCCAAGAGGTTGCGTTACTGGACAGCAGAAAATCGATCAACTTCGCAAAGACTGTTTCACTCCCGGTTATAGGAGTGGTCGAGAACATGAGCGGATATTCATTGTCTGGAACTGCGGCCCCAGGCTCAGACCTAACAATTGACGGGCCTAGTGGAATGAGCATAGAAGTAACCACTGATGAAAACGGCAAATGGGCTACGGTGTTAGATCTGTTCAAATCAGGAGGCGGACAGAAGGCCGCGGAAGATCTGGAAGTACCTTATCTAGGATCCATACCCTTCGACCCGGGCATCGTGAGAGGGGGCGATGACGGAGTGCATAGAATCGTCGCAGAGCCAGATGGAGTGACAGCTGAATCATTCGTCCAGGTTGTTGACAGGGTCATGGAAATCGTAGAATCCGGAAATAGAACCGCTGTGAACATCAGATGATCTCTAAGTATGGGTTTCATTCATGACGTGTGTGCGACTCGGACGGTTCATATTATGGCACAGACGGGAATCTACCTAACATGGGTCACGGCTGCGATTCTCTGTAGCGTGGCTTTGATGCCACTACTCAGGCCTCGATTTGTTAGACACTCTTGGAGTGCGTACGTCGACATGTTCAGGAGGTACTGGTTCCATATGCTCATTGTCTTCTCTGTTTACCTCTGGAAAGACCCTCTTGATCAGATTGATCGAGCTTTAATGGCCAGCACAAGGATAGAGATAACTCCCTACATATACGCCATTGAGGGAGACGTGACACTATGGGTTCAGACCGGATTCAAATCAGAATTACTCACTGAGGTACTAACTCACTTCTATGTCATGGGATACATGACGGCTATATTCTCAGCCTTCATCTATCCAATCTATGCAGACGACAGGTACATGGCTGACAGAATCGCGCTCACAATGTTCTACGTATACATACTAGCATTGCCGTTCTACCTGTTCCTAAATGTTAGAGTCACAGGCGATGTTATCCCTGGAATGGAAACCCTCGCCTACGATCTAACTCCAGAGATAAGAAACTGGTTTGTCCAAATCGATCCGTTCACCAATGGAATGCCTAGCCTGCACATTGGTATGCCATTCGCAATATGGTTGGCCTTCGTGAAGTGGGATGAGGATGGAAGGTGGCACAGGTTTTCCATGGCACTTCTCGCATTCATTTTCCTCACTGCCTTCAGCATTGTCTACCTTGGCATCCACTGGATATCAGACGTGCTGGGAGGCCTCATTATTGCGCATTTTGCAGTTCTTCTAGCTGACAAAACCAGAGAGGGCGTTTGGGGAGTCTTCGATGAAAGATTGATCGGGCGGAGATTCGCTTTGTTAATCGACAATCCTAGGTTGGCATTGAGAAAAATCAGGAAAATTATCCAAAGAACCGTTGAGCCTTACAGGCAAGCTTCCAGAAAGCAAACCTCTGTTGCAATCGTCACTGTTCTCTTCCTAACAACCACAATACTAGTTTATGATGCCACTCATCAGTCATTCCCACTGGAAGGCGTGGAAGTACCATCTGAGGCTACCGGTGAGGGAGAATGGATGATCGCTATTAATGAAACAGCCAATGAAGATACAGCAATAATAGCATGGAACCTCAGTACATCAACCTCATTCAAGGTCGGTGGCGCACCATGGCCTTCACCCCCATCAATAGAAATCTCTGGGGAGAGAATGGCGATCTACGACGGATCCAGGTATGATTGGTTCGAAATCGATCCCTCATCTGGGGTGATTTCTCCACAAGCTAGGAGCGACCTTTCGTATAGTATCCACGATCTTGGAATAGGAACTACCCTAGACGGAGTCTCATACGTGGCATTGCTAAACTCGAATGGTATTGAGGTCAGGAATCCATATGGAGGGGGTTTAATTTTCATAGATGACACACAAAACGTAACTGCCTTGACCGTGTCAGGGGATTCCATAATTTGGGCGACCGATCGGGGTGATGGACCAGAATTGAGCATCTTTTCCGTATCAACGGAAACACGCCAGAGTTACTTTGTCAATGCATCATCTGACGAGGAAACGGAAGAGGGGCTAAGAGAGGCAGGGATTGATCTAGACCCCAGAAATGGATCAATAACAGAAATTTCGGCAGATGGAGCCTCGATCGCCGTGACCGTGGATGTTGGAGCGATGAGAAGGATTGTCTTGATTGACAGAATAATGGGGAGCTCGGAGATTATCTCATGGCCTGCTTGGGATGCTTGGAGTCCCCACTTGACGGCTGAGAAATTGGTATATTTGCAGATAACGGCGTATGCTCCATCTGAAGATGAAGAATTGGATAAGTACAATGATGTGTATCTTTTTGACCGCTCGACCCCAAACCTTCCTCCCGTACCTCTAACCTCAGGGTCAGCATCAGTCCATCAGGATCCGAGAGTGGTTTCCATCGGAGCCGCTTGGCTCGTGACAACAGGCGATGATGATCCTGTATTGGAGATATATGATATGGAAGACCCATTCGAGCCCTACTCTAGGATCCTACTCCAAGCCGCTGTGGTGATTCTGGTACCCCTTCTGATGGTCTGGACAGTTCAAACTGCCACAGAGGGTAGGAATAATCAAGCATCAGAGAGTGCAAACATCTGATCCAATGATACCCTAGCTCTTTGAATAATTGAGTCCTCGATCTCGACTATTTGATCGCCGGCGGGGGACTCAATAGCCTGCAGTATGTCTTCCAAGTGAGTTCTTTTCATGTGTCTACACATAGAGCAAGACCCCATAAGCTCGATCGGAGCCTCTGATTCTGCTATTGCTCGCTCTGCCGTCCCGCATTCCGTAATCATCATGACAGCAACCCCATCTTGGACACCTAACTTCTTTGCTTCTGTAAGTATCCTTTCTGAACTTCCGACGAAGTCGCTTGCCTCGAGGACCTCGGAGTCGCACTCTGGATGGGCGAGTACTTTCAATTGGAGCCCCCTCTTTTCAGCCTCCCTCCTCTGGCGATGTATGGAATCCGAGGAGAATGCGGCGTGAACTTCGCAATCAGCATCATGGAGGTAGACTGTCTTCCTACCCTCAAGATGCTTCTTCAAATGGAGACCCATCAGCCTATCAGGGACAAAAATGACTTCGTCTCCTGGGAGTTTTTCCGCGATCCCAAGGTAATTGCTACTAGTGACACATACATCACACTCAGCCTTAACTGCTGCCGTGGTGTTGATGTAACAGGCCACTGGAACCCCGGGGTAGGAGGCTTTCAAGGCTCGAACATCCGAGGCGGCAATACCTTCAGACAACGAGCACCCAGCTTCCGGAGATGGATGAATGACTTTCTTTTGAGGACTGAGAATTTTGGCGGTCTCTGCCATAAACCGGACACTTGAAAATAGAATTGTCGATTGGGGCGCATCTCTTGCTATCTTCGACAGAGTGTAGCTGTCTCCAACCGCATCTGCCACGCCATAAACTATGTCTGGTGTTTGATACGTGTGCGCGATTATGATCACGTCCTCCTGTTCTTTGAGTTGGTTGATTCTGAAAGTCAATGGCGCAATATTCCTGCAGGCATCATAGGACCATCTCATCTTCTGACCGATACGTGACATCAACCGATGAGCCTCTGCATTCAGTTCCTCATCATTTATGTCCAAACCCTCGTTTATTTTGGGCCTTAGAGGGATAGGGGGCAACTTCATCGTCATCTCAACGACATTACTTCAGAGTGCAATGCCTTTCAAGCCATCTAATCCTGCAGTGGTCATGCCGAACGGAATTTGGTCGCCATGGGCCCCAGCCGCCGTGATCCATGTCGGGGCAGAAGCCGAGGTGATTTCTGGATCATGGATCGGTAGGCCAGCCATTCTGAAAAAGAGAGTTTCTAGGGGTTATAGGCATCCAAAACTCGATAGAACGCTGTCTAGACAGAGAATCTATGCAGAGGGTAGGATCCTCTCTCGATTGAATGAAAGGGGAATCCTATCCCCGAAACTTCTGTCCATGGATCAAGAAGAGGGCTGGATAATTATGAGTGAGGTAAAAGGCCCGACCCTATTATCCACCTTGGAGGGTGGAGCCAAGGGAGATATTGAGGTCGAGCTTGGAAAATCTTTGAGATCTATCCATTCACAGGGAATATCCCACGGTGATTTAACAACCTTAAACGCGATAGTTTCCTTGGATGGAATCGTTTTGATTGACTATGGCTTGGGAAGGCTGGTGGCGGAACTAGAACACTTAGGTCTTGACTTACATTCCCTCCATGAATGTCTAACAGCACATCATTCTGACCGACCAGAGGCCATGAATAAAGTCATTCAAGGATACCTTTTGGATCCAGATTCAGATGGTTTTGATGGTAGAGCGGTAGTAGACCGATTTGAGTCAATAAGAAGCAGGGTGAGATATCATGCTTGATTCAACCTCAAAACGGATTCTCTTTCACACTGGAAACAAAGGCAAATTTCTAGAGGCAAGAGAATATATGATATCTAAAGGGATAAAATTAGAATTACTCAGCGATTATGAATCCGAGATTCATGTTATTGAGCCTCAGATGAATAATTTCAATGAAGTTGCAACGTCAAAACTAAGACAGGTGTTGGAACAGATTGGAAATAAGTTCGATGATGATTGGATGATGGTTGAAGACTCGGGTCTTTTGATAGATGAACTCGGGGGGTTTCCAGGCCCCTATTCTTCCTATGTTTACTCTAAAATTGGGCCGAATGGAATACTCAGGCTGATGGATGGAGTGGAAACCAGAAGTGCCAGATATACAGCCTCGATATCTGTTTGGGATGGTAACAAAATCCAGTCTTTTGAAGGATTCTGTGAGGGAGTCATAGCAGTTGAACCCAGAGGCAATCGGGGTTTTGGGTATGATCCAATTTTCATACCTATCAAGGGAGATGGCCGTACTTTCTCTGAGATGACGAAACTTGAGAAATCGAGGCTCTCGCATAGAGCAAATGCGCTAAATATCCTTTCAGATGCAATATTAGTTCCGTCAATCTGAATATCTACTGCCAGCGTGGTAGGCATATGGCGTCAATCCCCCGCTTATTGATCTGGGCATTATTCCTCATGGGATCCCCCGTATTCCTCATCCTACAGGGGTCACTAACGCCCATCACTAGGATAGCAGGCGCCACAACAATACTTTCATTGATGTCCATCCTACTATTTACCGGTAAGCCCAAGCAAAAAATTGTCGCACCGATTTCGCGCTATCAAGCAGATCCAGTCCCAGCCTCATCTTTGGCAGAGAGCTCATCGATGACGGAAAACCCACCAGAGGAGACCACCACCAGCAAGACATCAATTGAAAATAAGTCGGATGATTTCAACCAACCTACCATGGAAGAACAATCGAGTCATGGCGAGTCTAAGGCTAGCGACTCCCCCAGGGTAGCGGAAAAATTCGCAGTATCAAGTGATGCTCAGACCGAATTTGAGGACGAGGTGGAGTTGTTTGTTGAAACTAGAAGGGAACGTAGATCCGAGATTAGAGACAAGATCGAGAGAGACAGGAGAAAGGCCCTCGCTCCAATGAGAACTAGGCGACTCAGGGAATGGGTTGATAGAGAGGATGGAGAAGGCCTTAATGACCTTATCAACAACACAAATCATGGTTTGAAGATACTGAATTACGACTATTCGAGTGTCTCAAGTGGTGTCATAGGGTCGACTTTCATCAGATTGGACGACCAGAGGGTCTTGAAGGTCAACAGAGAAATATCCTTCGAGCCAAACAAGATGAAGAATGAAGATTCAGTCGCCGAAATCTCTGAGGCTTCGGAGGACTCGGATGCGGATCCAGACCCTCCACCACCGCCTCCCCCATCTGGTTTGCCCCCTCCTCCACCTCCATCATTGTGAATCAATGGAGAGGTTGAATTGTGAGGCGGTACACGCAGGGTTATGACAGAAGATCTCGTTAATGTTGAGAGGATCGATGTTTCCACAAATCCAGCGGGTGGTTGCGTAGAAATCTGGACACTGAATCGCCCAGATCGGCTTAATGCCCTCAACAGAGCTACTCACAAGGAATTGATACAAGCATGTGACAAAGCAGAATCTGATGATTCAGTCCGAGTCATTGTGATTACCGGAGCACGGTCGGCCCAAGAAGATGAACGACCAAAACCCAAGGCTTTTGCTGCTGGAGCAGATATTTCAGAGTTCTCGGGACAGGGTTCGGATGACGTGAGGCCTTTCTTTGAAAATAATGCATGGGAGAAAGTCTGGAATCTCACGAAGCCGACAATTGCGATGATTGATGGGTATGCATTGGGTGGTGGAACTGAATTGGCCCTTTCATGCGACATACGAATCGCATCTGAGGACTCCAATTTCGGGCAACCAGAGATTAATCTTGGATTGATACCGGGTGGTGGTGGAACTCAGCGATTGACAAACTTGGTAGGATACGGGATCTCAATGGAGATGATTCTCACCGGAGAGATGATTCCCGCTTCAAGAGCATTAGAAATTGGGTTGGTCAATTCGGTTTACCCACCAACAGAATTGAGAGAAGAGGTTATTGCTCTAGCCAGCAGAATAGCACAAAAATCTCCATACACTGTTAAAGTAGCGAAGAGGACAATTAGATCGTCTTTGGATCTCCCACTAACTCAAGGGATACTCGCTGAGAGGTCGGAATTCGTCGCTCTTTTCGACACTGAGGACTCTTCAATTGGAGTTGAGGCTTTCCTCTCGAAGAAGAAACCCAAATGGAAGGGAAGATAGAGGCGTGACAATCAATAGCCATCACTGATATAATGCAGATATGTCTGATAAACGGGTTCTGGTGATTGCCGGCCCTCCTGGTTCGGGGAAGGGCAAGGTCAGCGATATACTTCAGAAGAAGGGTTGGCGTACCCTTACCTTAGGTGATGTCGTTAGAGAGGAAGTAAAATCGAGGGGAATGGAACCTGAAGCAGAAATCATGGGCCACGTGGCGCAGGACCTCAGGAACGAATTCGGCCCATCGGTGATAATGGAACGAATTTTGCCCCAAGTCGATGAATTCATCCAGGTTTCACATGTTGTAATAGACGGAGTACGACAGATTGAGGAAATGGAAAGATTGCAATCCTCGCACCCCAGGATGTTGGTGATCGCCATAGACGCACCCGAGGAAACGAGAAAAAAGAGAGTAATTGGAAGGTCAAGATCCGATGACGGAGGTTTCGAGGAGAGGGAGTCAAGAGAATGGGGCTGGGGGTTGAAGCTGGTGATGGATCTTGCAGACATTAAGATCATGAATGATGGCACCCCAGAGGACTTTGAGGAGTCGATCGACAGAGAGCTTAGCAACATTGGCGTTTATTGATCATGCTCTACCTTCGGATTTCACAGCCTCCCAGTCGGACTTGAATTTGTCCAACCCTGAATCTGTTAGCTCGTGTTGAATCAACTCGGTGAAAATGCTGTATGGGATAGTCGCCGCATGCGCCCCCAACTTCGCCGAAACCTCCACGTGACGTCTGGATCTAATTGAAGCTGCCAAAATCTTACAGTTTTTTATTCCCTGAACGCCCCAGACTTGGCTGATGTCCTTGATTAGTCCTAGACCGTCTTGGCCAATGTCGTCTAATCTTCCAACAAAAGGGGAGACATACGCTGCCCCAGCCTTTGCAGACAAGAGGGCTTGTGATACGGAGAAAATGAGTGTGACGTTTACAGGAATGCCTCTCTCAGACAGAGTTTTTGTTGCTGCCAAGCCATCGGGAGTGCATGGGATCTTGATAATGACATTTTTTGGGAGCCTAGATTTCAGATCTATTCCTTCCTCGATCATCTCATTCGTACTGTGAGACGTGACTTCAGCACTGATCGGTCCGGGACAAATTTCAGCTATCTTTCGAATCGTATCCTCGAAGTTTGCCCCTGATTTCCTAATCAATGACGGATTAGTAGTCACGCCATCGAGAACACCCCATTTCGAAATATCCTCAACTTCTTCAGTTATTGCCGAATCCAAGATTAATTCCATAGCGAGTCGTAGTACTATGGTTATCTCATTGTTTCGATAGGAAACACTGTGCTTGTGATAGTAGGAAGAAATCACTAGAATTGGAAGATTCGTTATTCAATAAAATTCATTGCTAGATCAATAGGTTGAAATTAAATTTTATACTGTGCTTTGACTAGGATTTTGTACCTGATTCTGTGATATAATTAAATCGGTTAATTCCTACCACCGTACATGGAAAATAGACCTATGTCAACTAATTTGAAGGACTTGGAGCCCACTTTCAAGGATATTAACGCAAAGGCGATCAACGGATTTCTGGGTTTGACCCTGCATCTGGCTTTAGCATTCACCAACCTGGTGCTAATGATCTTGGTTGCCCCAACAGGCGGCTTAACGGCATTGATCCTGATTTTCACTATTCCGCTATTCCTTGTAATGTTCAACAGCTACGTTATCATTAACCCAAATGAATCAGTTGTGGTCCAGTTCTTTGGAAAATATGCGGCCACGTTGAAGGAGGAGGGTTTCCAATTCTTCCTGAATCCCCTTTACACAAAAACTAGGATATCCCTTCGAATAAATAACTTTGAATCCAACAAACTGAAAGTAAATGACGTCAATGCAAACCCCATTGACATAGCAGCAGTTGTTGTATGGAGGGTATTTGATTCTGCTGAGGCGCTCTTCGAGGTGGAAAACTATGACCACTATGTGCAAATACAGAGTGAAGCTGCTCTGAGAGAAATGGCTACAAAATATCCCTATGACGCGATAGAGGAGAAGGATATCGGCGGAATAACTCTCTCTAGCCATCAAGACGCAGTCGCCGAGGAGCTCCAGACTTCCGTGGAAGCGAGATTGGCAAGAGCTGGAATAGAAGTTTTGGAGGCTAGGATAAGCTATCTGGCATATTCCACGGAGATAGCACAGGCTATGCTTCGCAGACAGCAGGCGGCCGCGGTGGTTGCTGCACGCAGAGAGATTGTTGATGGTGCAGTTGGAATGGTAGAACTAGCACTGGAACAACTAAGTGCGAAGAAGATCATTGAACTCGATGAGGATAAAAAAGCGACAATGGTCAGTAATTTGTTGGTTGTTCTATGCTCCGAAACTGACACAACTCCTGTTGTCAACACTGGCTCCCTCAGTGATTGACCGGCAGATTTTTCTCTGTGTTGAGGATAAATGAGGCTACTGAAAAATGAGATTCTTCTATGATCGAAACCATAAGATGTGTACCAAATCAGTGATACTTTCAGTTATGATAATGCTGCTAACTGCACCTTTGTCGGGCTGCTTTAGTTCTGATGCTATGGCAGATAATGTGAATCACGACCTTCCAGATCCAGATCTTCGAATCAACCATTTACAAATGAAAGGGACCCATAATTCATATCACGTGGAGCCAATCATTTCTCCGACAAGAGAATACATGTACACGCACGAAACCCTAGACGTTCAGGCTGCAGATCAGGGAGTAAGACAATTCGAGATAGATGTCTGGTGGGACCCCAGAGGCGGTCTCAGGGTGTACCATAATCAATATGATTCGGGAACAACATGCCCTACATTTGAAAATTGTTTGGAGGTACTTTTGGAATGGTCTGAAAACAACCCATCCCATCACACTACATTTGTTTGGATTGAACCAAAGGACTGGTTGGAACAAGGCTTAGAAATAACCACGACAATTCAAATTTCTGATCTTTTAGGTTTGATTGAACATGAATTAACTCAATTTTGGCCAGAAAATAAAACCATCACTCCAAAACAAATCCAAGGCAATTATTCCGATCCGGGAGAGGCCCTGAGAATAGAGGGTTGGCCGACAATAGAGGGTGGAAAAGGGAAGACGATTTTTGTCCTACTAGCCACGGGAGATATGAGGCAGATCTACATGGATGATTTCTATCCAAATGGTGCGATGTTCCCAATGTTCACTTCACTTGCTGATTCTCCCGATCATGCAAGAGGTTTTTTCTCAGTCACAGATCCTGTTAACTCTCACTCCGACATTGAAGATTTAGTGAGTAGCGGATATATTGTGAGAACACGGGCGGATAGCGGAGGAGAGGAAGCGGACAATAATGACACCACTAGGCTGATTGCAGCACTCACCTCCGGAGCGCACAGTATCTCGACTGATTACCCATCAAAAGTTGACGGTATTGACTATTGGGTCGAAATTCCAGGAGGGAATCCAAGCCGATGCAACCCTATATCCGCCCCTCCATCCTGCACGTCAGCATTCATATCCTCGGTCGATTAACAGATAACCTAATCCAGATTCGGGGGCATGTAGATTAGTCATTTGATACATTGGGTCTGAAGCATGAACCGAGTCGTAAACATCGCTGGTTACAAATTCGTCGAACTAAATGATTTAGATTTACTCAGGAAAAAAATCCTTTCTCATTGCCAAGAAAACGAGTTGAAAGGCTCAGTCTTATTGAGCAAGAATGGAATAAATTTTTCTCTGGCTGGTTCTCAGAAATCGATCGATACCTTCCTGTCATTGTTAAACGGAGACCCGAGACTAAGCGAAATACCAATCAAGTTCAGCTATACTGAATACCAGCCTTTTCGTAGAATGTTTGTAAAAAAGAAAAAAGAAATTATCTCCTTAGGCATGGACGAAATTCAGCCTTTAAAGTTCACAGGCCCTCACATCACTACTGAAGAATTCAAAGATATGTTGGACCGTGGCTCAGACGTAGTCATTCTCGATACAAGAAATATCTACGAAACTAGAGTGGGTAGATTCAGAGGAGCATTAGACCTCCAAATTCCCACATTCCGTCATTTTCCTGAGGCTGTAAAAAAACTGCCAGATGATATGAAATCTAAGACCATAGTCATGTACTGCACGGGCGGCATTAGGTGCGAAAAGGCGTCTGTGGTGATGTTAAACTCTGGTTTTCGGGATGTACGCCAGTTGGAGGGGGGCATCCTGGCATATCTGGATGACTTTGGCGACTCACACTGGGAGGGGGACTGTTTTGTGTTCGATCAGAGAGTCGCCCTCGATGCGAACCTGGAGGAATCAAATATCCAGATGTGCTTTAGGTGCAGAGAGCCACTTTCAGTGAAAGAGCAAATGTCTGAGAAATACGTTTTAGGAAAAACGTGTCCATACTGTTTTGAGGAATCAAACTGAATCATTGTATTGGTTTTTGTATTGATTTTATTTCTAGAAACTCTTCAAGACCATAGACGCCCAATTCACGACCATTACCTGATTTCTTGTATCCTCCGAATGGTGCACTCACATTGAAAGGACCTCCATTTATGCTCACTTGCCCTGTTCGCATCTTCCGGGCGAATTGTAAGGCCCTACCCGGATCAGATGACCATACACCTCCAGAGAGGCCATATTCTGAGTCATTTGCAAGGTCTAATGCCTCATCTTCATCTTTGTAGGAAGCTATGCAGAGGACAGGACCAAAAATCTCTTCTTTCCAAATCCTCATACTTGGTTTTACGTCTGTGAAAACCGTTGGTCTTACAAAATGTCCTTTCTCTATTCCTTCTACATCTTCTGGTCCGCCAGCCACTAACGTCGCTCCTTCTGTAATTCCTGCTCGGATATATTCTAGCACACTCTCTTTCTGACTCGCAGAGACCATTGGTCCACAGCGGGTTGAAGGATCCATCGGGCTTCCTAGTTTGTATTTCGACACTCTTTCCACAATTACAGGAATCATCTCTGATATCTTAGACTCTGGGACGATAAGTCGAGTGAGCGCAGAACAGGTCTGACCAGAGTTTGCAAAACACGCGGAGATTGAAGACTTTGCAGCCCTAATTACATCAGCATCTTCCAATACAACATTAGCACTTTTTCCTCCTAATTCAAGAGTTACTCTCTTTACTGTTTTGGCAGCATCCTCGGTTACTGCTATGCCCGCAGATGTGGAACCTGTGAAGGAGATCATATCAACATCGGGATGGGAAGACAACCTGCTCCCTACTGTCGATCCTCGACCACTTACGAGATTGAATACGCCATCTGGAAGCCCTATCTCATGGAGCATATCGGCTAGAATGAATGCATTGATTGGCGCTTCTCTAGACGGTTTCAATATCATTGTGCACCCTGCCGCTATTGCTGGAGCCACCTTTCCAATGATTTGATGTAATGGGAAATTCCATGGGGTTATGAAAGCACATACCCCGATTGGCTCTTTGACAATTATTGAATTTCGAACCTCCTCTTCCCATTTGTATGAATCAAGCAATTTGGCGTAACTTTTCGAAACCACCCTCGGTGTCCCTACCATTGCGATTCTGGAGTATTCTATGGGAGTCCCAACTTCACTGGTAATGATCTCGGCCAGCTCCTCTGACCTTTTTTTGAATGACTCTGATAATTCATGGAGAATCCTGATTCTTTCTTGAATTGGCGATTTCGACCACGAATCAAATGCATTTTTGGCGGCTTCCACTGCTAAATCAGTGTCCTGAATTGTTCCGTCAGGAACTGAGCCAATTATTTCCTCACTGGTTGGATTCTCAACGAGCAGGGCCGATTCACCGGTGGATGCGGTCCAAGAGCCGTTAATGTACAGCATATCCCTTGTCATCATGACCTTGCGTAGATGACATCCCCTTATCACGTTCATGGAGTTCATAGCCAAGGGCTCATGTGAGGCTCCATGGTGCTCACAGTTAACCACCCCTCTCCACATGTTGCTTTGGTCACATTCTCAGAGAAAACTTCACGGGACACTTTTTCTACGGGGGTAATTGAGAATGTGATCAGCACGATTGACGAATTGATCGAGGATCACGATACAAATGCTGTTGTGATAACTGGAACTGGAAAATTCTTTTCCGCTGGAGGCCCTGTTGACAAGTTTGACGAAGCGATAGATGCTGGGGTTATCAGAGAGTTAGTTGAGACAATGACCGGACACTTACACCCACTTCTACTGCGGATGAGAAGAACACCCACAGTATTTGTCGGTGCGATGAATGGCGCTGCTGCAGGCGGGGGTTTGGGGCTTGCATTGAGCACGGACTATCGCATCTCGAATGGCAAAGCCAAACTTGCCGCCGCGTTCTTCCGATTGGGCCTCTCACCCGATGGGGGCACAACATGGCTCCTGCCAAGGTTAGTCGGGCTTCAGAAATCAAAGAAATTCTTCTTCGAGAACCAAGTCTGGAGTTCAGAGGAGGCCCTTGAACACGGGGCTCTGGACGAGATAGTCCCGGAGTCTGAACTAATCTCAAGATCTATCGAGGTCGCAGAGAAATGGGGTTCATGGTCAGAGAACAGTAGACGAGGTACGAAACAGCTTCTCGATGCATCCACAACTACTTTTTTTGAAACCCAACTTGAATTTGAAAGACAATTAATGGTTGCAGCAGCGATGGAACCTGATTTCAAGGAAGGAGTAAGGTCTTTTCTAGAAAAAAGGAATCCAAATTTTATGGAATGAGTCAGTCACGCCCTCGCAATCGAATCACTCCGAGGATTATCAACGAAATGCATCCCAAGGCGGCGAGATTTGCGAGGATTATAGATAGAGATCTGATTAAAACACCGTAAACTAACCACGCAGAAAGTGCGGTTGCTATCAAGCCGAAGGTTGGGAGCGAGATACCCTCATGTCTTCCTGTAAACCAAACTTCCCTGATTTGTGGGACCCACGCGACCACGCCGATCATGCCTGCAAATAGCCCAATTACCTCTACCCATAGTTCGGCCAACTCATCCATCAACCCCTGGAATAATTCTACCCTCCATACCGCCCGATACCTCTAGAACTTGTCCGGAGATATGTCCACTATATCCATCATGAAGAAGGAAGGAGACTGCTGAAGCCACATCTTTAGGAGTTGCCAATTTTTTGATCGACATCGTCTTCAGCGCCGTTTTAGACATACTATCATCGAGGCCGTCATTGATTTTTGACTCGGTGAGTGTCCAGCCCGGTGCCACGGCATTGACTCTAACTCCAGTTCCTGCAATGTCATTTTTCAGGGTCTTAAGTAAGCCGCTTGTGATTGCCCCCTTAGCGCATGCGTAGTCGGCATGGCCCCGCTCTCCATGCACACCAGCTGTTGAACCAACCAGTACCAGTGAACCACGTTTACGCTCCACCGCACGTCTCAGGAACTCTTGAGATGTGTAGAAAGCAACTTTGAGGTTTAGATCGAGAGTCTCTGCCAGCCTGTCACCACTGATCTCCCATGCTGGTAGTGATTCAGTTGGGTACTTACCAGCGTTTGCGACACAACAGTCCAGGCTCCCATGTAAATTCTCAATTTGTTTGAAGAGATTGAGTACATCTTCTTCTTTCGTCAAATCTGCTTGAATTGCACTACCACCTATCTCCTTTGCAAGATCCTCCGCTTGAAGTTTTGATCTGTGATAGTGCACTACGACTTCTGCCCCGAGAGCATGCAACTCACGACATATCTCTGTTCCTATCCCCCCGGCACCACCCGTGACAAGAACTCTCAATCCAGAAAAATCCAGTATCATCGCCCCCCAAGATCCTCTCGATCAACCTTTTGACCGTCATTCCAATGATAAATTCCGATCCCAGTCTTTTTTCCAAGGCTTCCCTCCTTGACCAATTTTTCAAGCAGGGGATGGGGGAGATACCTCTGGTCGCCTAATGATTCGGACAAACCGTTGAGGATATCCCTCCTAACGTCCAGTCCAACCATGTCTGACAATTCGAGAGGCCCCATCGGGTGCTTGTACCCAAGTCTCATGGCGGTGTCAATGTCAGATGCAGATGCCACTCCTTCTGCAAGCATACGAATAGCTTCGTTCCCGAGAACAACCCCAAGTCGACTGGTTGCAAAACCTGGTACATCATTCACTAGGATAGTAGTCTTACCTATCATAGACCCTATCTTTTGGATAGTATCTATTGTGTGTTGGTCGTTTTTGTCATGTCGAACGATCTCTAATAGTGTCATTAGTGGCACTGGATTGAAAAAATGCATTCCAATAACCTTCTCAGGATGCGAGAGGCCCTCAGCAAGAGCACCGATCGAAAGGCTAGATGTGTTGCTTGCAAGAATCGCCCCGGGTTTTGCGATCTCATCTAGTTTGGAAAATATCCCTTTTTTGAGGTCTAGGTTTTCAGGAGCGGCCTCAATAATCAAGTCTGCATCGCGTGTGGTTTCTTCTAGTTCTACCTCATAGCTAAGATTTCGGGACCAGTTTTCTTTGTCTTCTATGGTTGTTTTTCCCCGTTCTATCCCCCTCTTCCAGAAGTCTTCGATTTGATTTATGCCTCGTTCAAGGCTCTCGGGATACGGGTCGAAAAGTCGGGTTTCAAATCCCTTTTCCGCAAACACTTGTGCAATTCCGGCACCCATCGCTCCCGCGCCAATAACTGCGACAGCCCCTATCGTCTCGTCTCTCATGGTACAATCAGGGATAACAAAGGACTTCAGGCTTCGCGACCATACTGGGCGATTGCAGCCTGAAACAACCGTTGTCTCGGGACGTCGTGCTCAAGGAAGCAGGTGAAAGGAGCTAAATCTTTGATCAGTTCAATGGTACCTACGTAGGCGCCATAGATGAAGGGGTCGGCATTCGTGGTGTCAGGAATGTCAAATCCTAGTTTCTTCAGTCCTGATCGCGTGTCTTGATCCCAAATCGTGTAAGTATGGCTGGTGAAGTGAAGGTAGGCTGATATCCTACGTACATCATTTGTGATGACGTCATCAAGGCTCTCTAGCAGAAGTGTGTCCGGATACCTTATTGCGAGTAGAAAAAGCCGCAACATCAACTCTTGGTCTTGGTTTAGACTACGATGTTCTAGGCCCATCCAGTCATCGATCATGTCCAGCATTTCACTGGAGAGAGGTCTGTGTATTTTGTACAACAACTCCTCGTAGACATCTGGTTTCTCCTCTTCACGGTTGTGATACTTGTCAAACAGTTCTGGCACCCTGTCAAAAAATGGTGCGAGCAATTTTCTATCAACATTCAGTAGCGCGTGAGTTTGCATCAAATCATCTCCAGTTATGGCTTTTGGATCAGCCCTTCCACTCACGATATTGTATCCACTCTACGCCGGGGGCCATGTACTCCTCCATGAGCTTACGCTCATCTTCGTCCGATGGCAGAACCTCGGCAAGGTAGGCTTGGTATTCATCTGGACTCCCGTCAAATTCTTCTCCTGTGACAGTGTACATCTCTGACGAGTATTTTCCTATACCCCGGTTGAACTTGTCAGATGGTATGTAAAGTTCCGGCTCGCCTTCTTTTCGTCCCTTACTTATTCTTACCATTTCGGCCTTCAGCTCATCGAAATACAAACCCCTACTGGCTTCATTCAAGTGCTCACGGTCAGCCTCTTGCTCGGATTCCCTTTCGTCATATCTGCCCTTGACGCCATAGACATATGCCCATTGGGCTGATGTGGATTCGTCCGTGCCAAATAAGTCAAGGCCCGTGCTAACCCACTTGTTGATGTATTTTTGTAGGAATGAGACAGGTATGACTCCTGCTTTTACAATCCTCCTTAGACCATTTGCTCCTGTTCCCAAGTGGAAAGACTCCTCTTTCAACATGGGCCCCATTGAAGCAGATAGAGGCTGAAATGAACTAGTAGAGAGCATTTTCAGTTGATATTTTCCATCCCTGTCGATAAAGTGAGTAAAGCAAAAGAAATCCAGCCAGTGGTCTATGGGGGCATTAAATGAGCCAAGGAGCCTAGTCCCATCTTGGGCGTTCCTCTCAAGTAATTTCGCAGCTTCCCGTACGCCTTGTTCTCCGAAATATGTACACAACAGGTAGGCCATCTGCCAACCATGTCGCTGCTCTTCACACATTATCCTCAATGCGGATTTTCTGTCATATTCTGTCGGTGCGGTGGCAAGTAGGTGATTCTGCTGTTCGACAGATGCAAATTCGGTGTCCCCCTGGACGCTGATCATGTTGATTATGGCGTCACGAATGTTCTGTTGAGGAATTTGCATCCTCCTGCTCCATTTCGGCATCCCTTCGAAATCTCCGAATTCGATGGTCTTCCCCGCGGAATCCCAGTCGAATCTGATCTCAAATCGATAGTCTCCCAACCACGCTGGGTCGAATCCTATCCTAGTTTGCCATTCATGGAATTCTCTGACCCAGCCCTCGAAATTCGGGGTATATGCCTCGACTACATCCGTCTTGCTCATGGCCCTCAGAAATGTTAGGTCGTATTTCAAGTTCGGGCTTGATCCATGGGCTCATTTTCAGACATGAAAAATCAATTTCCAGTAAATTTGGGTGTCTTCTTGTCCACGTAAGCCGCTATCCCGGCCTTTGCATCTTCTGATTGGAATAAGTCTGATTGGAGTTCTCTTTCCAATGCAAGATGGTACTCCAGAGGAATCTCAAGTCCACTTTGCACACTCCTTTTTATGTTGCCAATAGCTTTTGCAGCAGCAAATGGCAGCGAGAATTGTCCGGCGTAGTCCAAGACATCCTGGCGAAATTCATCTAGACTCATGCTATCGTATATGTCATGGACAAGTGACATGTCCTTTGCCTCTTCAAACTGAAACTTTCTTCCTGTGACCATGATTTCCATTGACCTTGCCTTACCAACTAGGCGAGAAAGTCTTGCAGTCCCACCAGTTCCAGCTAGCACCCCCAGAGAGACCTCTGGTAGTCCGACTTGGAAATTCCCTTTCCTTGCAATTCGGATGTCTGCAGCCATGGCAATTTCCAGTCCACCGCCCACGGTATGGCCATTGAGAGCAGCGATAACCAATTTGGGAGTCTGTTCCAATCTACTGAGTGTTTCATTGGCGTGGAGACAGAAGAAATATTTGTATCTAGGACTGAGTTTGTTGAGATACTTGATGCTTGCTCCAGCGGAAAAAAACTTGTCTCCGTGGCCTGTAAGAAGTATCACGCTGACATCATCATCGAATCTTGCGCTCAATATCGCATCGTCTATGTCATGCCACATCTCTCGAGTGTAGGTGTTTACGGGCGTCTTTCCTTCCTGAAGAGGTGCTCCCTCTGAATCAGAGATCAATTCGATGATCGCGATTCCATTCTCCGTGACGCCATAGTTGACGAGTTTGTTTTTCATTGGTACTAGCTCTGGCCAATCTGTCATGACCCTCCGATGGTAATGGCCCATATCAACCAAGCGATGGCTGGAACCATTGATTCAGAACCAGCAATCACTGGTCGCTTGAATTGAAGGAAGTTTTGCCACCCACCCTCTGAACATTTTTCCATTGTGCAGCCACTAGCTTAGCCTCCGCACTCGGCTCCCAATCGTCCCTCTTTAGTGCCTTCCTAAATGGCATCCTAAGATAAGATCGACCATCGGAGGTAGATCCCTTGGCTAGCATACCAAAACGAACGAATGGCCACAACATCCTCCTGAATACGCCAGGCTTGTAGATCAGCCTCATGAACCTCAATCCATCACCGGTCCTCTTCTGATCCCTCATCCAGTATTTTGCAACGGCCTTGAAACCCCGATTTCCCATCCTGTTCATTATGAATCGGTTTGTCGCGCTCACTTTGACGAGAGGGAGTAATTTTGTCCTCACTTCCTCCTCGTAACTGACCTCTCCTAGCATGGACTTTGCCGCCAAAACCCCGCTGGTAATTGCGTATCTCATTCCAAATCCCCACATAAAGTCCTGAAGACCACCAGCCTCTCCAACATAGTACCGACCATTATGGACGTATTTCTCAGGTAGTGAAAAATCACCTTTTCCCCCGACTCGTTTAATTGGGTTCCTGTTCAAGTCATAGCACTTCTCATACCAAGCTATTGTCTCGTCCAAGAAGCGTCCGCTCTTGCGTTGCTTTCTCCACAAGCAAGTGCAAATTAATCCCACCCCGTCGATTATGATCATGTAGCTGTATGCTCCAGGTGCCAATTTGTCATTTAGTTGGAAAGTCACATGATTTGGATGACTGGTTTCGAAAATCTCTCCAAAGGCCACTGCGCTAGACTCCTTGGGTCCAGCCGCAATTATGTCACATTGAGTGGGGTCCACCTTCACACCGTAGTGAATTTTCACTCCGGCTTCAAGTGCCATTCGCTTGAAGCCTTGATCTATGCAGTGACTATCCGTACCTCGCTCGACGACTCTGAATGCAATCCCATCTGTCACAGGGTTGGTAATCGCATCATCCGGGTGGACCAAGTCCACAACCCCAAACGAGTTTGACTTGAAAGAGTCCGGATCAAGCCCCCACTCTCGCATTTCATCGAAGAAATCTCTCTCAGATGTCCAATTCTCTATTCCTTGAAAGTCTCCGTCAAATCTGGCCCCGCTATCTTGTCTAACTTCATGAACGTGGACTTCTTTTCCTGACTTTGCCAATACTATGGCAGAGGATAACCCAGATAGACCAGCCCCGAGTATGTCAACCCTCTCGCTCACGTAGGGCGCAGCTCTCCTGTAGAGATAAGCACTATGCCTCTGAACTGACACGGCTGCATGTGCCAGTAGCGGTTTCAGTCACTGAAGGCCCGATCGATACCATCGGATTGCTCTCCGAATTGAGCAAAGATGGTGTTGGTGCGATCGCATCATTTATCGGAATTGTGAGGCCAGTAAATGAGAATGAGAAGGTTTTGAGTTTAGAGTTTGAGACATGGGATGAAAAACTCCCACAGGTCCTATCAGACATAGGCAATGAGGCATTGAAGAAATACAAACTTCATTCGATATCAATCACACACCGCAAGGGCACTGTTTTGCCTGGTGAAATTATTGTGTGTATCTATGCAACCTCGGCCCACAGAGCTGAGGCTTTTGCGGGCTGTAGTTGGACAATAGACGAATTGAAACGACAAGCACCTATTTGGAAAAAAGAAATAACTCAGAGCGGCTCATATTGGATTGAGGGCCTGGGTTGAACCCTCCCGCCTAAGTACTTCCTGCCTCAGCGGTATCCATGACGAAAACCCCCATGATTGTCGACATCACGGAAAAATCAACCATCATTCGTCGCGCGTCCGCATCTGGAGTCTTGTGCGTGTCACCAACGGTGGTTTCGGAGGTACACGAAGGAGCTACAAAAAAGGGAGATGTTAGAAATTCTGCATCGTTAGCAGCGATTTTAGCAGTGAAAAAAACCCCATTGAGTCTGCCTCATTGCCATCCGATACCCATTGAGGGTTGCAACGTTGAATGGCAAGAAGTCGAAAATGGACTAAAATGCGTTGTGACCGTGTCCACAACCTCAAAGACAGGTGTTGAGATGGAGGCTCTATGTGGCGTTTCTACAGCTCTACTTTGCGCTTGGGACATGTTGAAGCCGATACTAAAGGACTCATCTGGGCAATATCCCGATACAAAAATAAGCGATATTACTGTAATTTCAAAATTGAAGATTCCTACAGAGAATTGATGTCTCGAGCCCTTATCCGACATTCATGCCTGTGCGCGACCTAACGTATGATTTCATCCGCGCAACAAGTTCTGCTGCACTTGCAGCTTACGAATGGGTAGGTAAGGGGGATGGAAAAGCCGCAGATGGAGCGGCAGTAGAGTCAATGAGATCAGTTTTTGATTCCATTCCATTCAATGGAAGAGTAGCGATCGGGGAAGGAGAGAGGGACGACGCTCCAATGCTCTGGATTGGAGAGACGTTGGGTTCTCTGAGGGATGATCCACACGCAGAGAAAATTGACATTGCGGTCGATCCATTGGAATGCACAAATCACGTTGCATACGACAAACCAAACGCCATGGCCGTTTTAGCAGCGGCACCTAGAGGCGCGTTGCTACACGCACCTGACTGCTACATGGACAAATTGGCAGGATGTACTGCGCTCATCGGAGAAATTAGCCTCGAAGGTACCGTCGAATACAATCTTGAGGCTGCTGGAGACGCACTAAACAAACCAATCTCGGACTTGAACGTCGTCGTGATGGACCGTCCGAGACACGAGGATCTCATATCAAAAATACAAACCATGGGTGCAAAAGTTTCACTAATTGGGGATGGGGATATCACAGCAGCTTTGGATTCGGCAGACAGCAACTCCTCCACCGACTTGTTGATGGGCATTGGAGCTGCACCTGAGGGAGTAATAACCGCAACCGCTTTGCGAGGTTTGAACGCATTCTTTGAGGGGCGGTTGGTGACTACGAACGCCGACCACAAAAAAAGGGCCATCCAGATGGTAGGGGATAAGATCGAACACATATGGAAAAGGGATGAGTTGTGTTCGTCCAAAGACTCAGTGTACATAGGGTCCGGAGTTTGTGGGGGCCGAGTACCCGGGCCTACTATGGATTCTGATGGATCTATGGTGGTCACTTCGGAGGTTATTGATGTAAGCACATCAACGAGAAGGATAGAAAAAATGACATTCAGTACGTAGACTCTGTTCGATGCATTCATTCATACCTCCCCGGGTGGTAGGAGTGATAGCATGGCCCCCCACCCTCTAGAAACAATCGCAAAATCACTAGTTCGCCAAGGCAAGGGAATTCTTGCAGCTGATGAAAGCAATGGAACTATGTCGAAAAGACTCGAAGCAGTGGGAATTGAAGCAAATTCGGAGTCCAGAAGACTGTACAGAACTGCAATGTTTTCTACACCCGAGCTAGAAAAATACATCTCCGGAGTAATTCTATTTGATGAAACAATTAGACAAAAAACGGATGATGGCATTCCCATTCCAACATATTTGACTGACAGAGGAATGCTTCCGGGAATAAAAGTAGATACTGGTGCAAAACCACTGGCTGGACATCCAGGAGAGACTGTCACAGAGGGATTGGATGGACTAAGGGAGAGGTGTGAGGAATACTACAATATGGGTGCGAGGTTCGCAAAATGGAGAGCAGTCATCTCCATATCTGAAAACTGCCCGAGCGCAGCATCAGTATCAACAAACTCCCACGCTCTTGCGAGATATGCCTCAATATGTCAAGAACAGGGTCTTGTGCCGATAATTGAGCCTGAGGTGTTGATGGATGGGGACCACAGCATAATGGAATGTTTCAAAGTCACATCAGAGGTACTGAAAGCCGTCTATTCAGAATGTCGAATACAAGGGGTTGTGCTATCTGGGACAATTCTCAAGCCAAATATGGTCCTTCCAGGAAAGGAATCGCGTGGTGCATTGGCCGATGAAGTTGCAAAATTAACCTGCGAAGCACTCCAACAAAATGTTCCCAAGGATGTAGCAGGCATCGCTTTCCTCTCGGGAGGCCAGTCTGATTACGATGCCACAAACCACCTCAACAGGATAAATCAGGTCGCAGAAAAATCACCATGGCCAATTACTTTCTCTTTCGGAAGAGCATTGCTGGCAGATGCACTTTCTCTATGGGCAAAATCAAAAACTGAGGCTGCACAAACAAAACTACTCAAAAGAAGTGCTGAAAACACACGTGCCTCTGTAGGAAGTTGGGAAAAGGGGCCCGATCAATAGCCCAAATCAATTAAGCTTTGAATCCATGCCCTGGGTCGTCATCCCGTAGGGTCCATACACAAATTTCGTATCTACCCGAAAGTGCGCCGCCACGCTTGGTTGTTGCAATCTTCCGAATGTCCTTGTCCTTCGAGAGGACATTGCCCAGTTGTTGCGGAGTTGTGCCATGGCGCATGGTTGAATTCACATGCTCAAGGATCTCAGTTGTATTTGCTTGTCCTCTTTCATTTAGGAATTTCTTTATTTTTTCTCTGAGTCTTGTTGTTCGCAATTTCCGCACCTCCATTTTCAACGCTATCTGGAAAAGGCCCGATTCGTACTCAAAAAGCAGATACCATGTCCCGTCCTGATCGGCGTTGATCCTCAGGACCATTGACCCAAATATAACGCTTCTCAATTTAGTTCGCTTTTTCGTTACATCAAGTTGCAGGGTGCGTGACTAGGAGAACTGGATAATACGAATGATAGTCTTATAAAGAGATAATTCTAGTAGAAATATGTAACAAAACATAACTAAAATAATATTTTTATACAAGATAACTTTCACTAAAACTGTAAAAATTGTCAGAGGGTGTCACTATTGGATAAATCATCGAATAATGCCTCCTCATCTGACCCTCAAAGAATACGGGGACTTCATCGAAGGAGAGTGCTCTCATCACTATCAAGGTCGGATATGACAGTTGCAGAAATTTCTCGCTTCACTAACCTAAGAATGCCGCATGTGTCCGCAGAACTGAGGAGGCTCAGGCGTGAAAAATTGGTTGATAGTGCTTCCACGGCTGGAACGAGGGGGGCGTCCATCTACCTCACGCCCTTGGGGAGGCAAGTTTTCACACAAGACGTAATACACAGAGCCCAGTCTTGTTTGCCCATCCCTTCAACAAGAAGTGATGTCTGTTTGATATTCAGGGACAGAGATCGACTAGTATTAGCATCAACGGTCTTATTCGATCAATTAACTATAGCTATTCCTGACAGGCAACCCACCGGAGATTATTCCAGTGGAAATCAAGGGGCCCAATGGATACTCGCCGAGATAGACAGTAGTGATGGTTTGTGGATTAATCCGCACACTGGAAAAATAGCAGAAATGCCAGACGTTCAATTCAACCCAAATTCCATAGAATCCTTTTCCGAAGAAGATCGGCCAGTCTACGTTTTTAATGCGAGGATGATTGGCGACAAAAGACCCATATCACTGGCACCAGGAACATGGTTCACACCAAGATACAACGAAGTAAAACATCCATTCCAACCCCAACCAGGTTTTAATCTCAGAATAGGAACACTCCATGAAGACGTCAGCCCTGTTTACGCTCCAGATCTATTGATTATTGACATAGAGGGTCGCATGGGACAATTGTTGATTGCCAGAACAATACCGGATGATTACCTGATGATATCGAGCATCCAAGACAGTAAAAAAAATCCATCCAGCATACCAGAAGATGTTCTGGATTCTTGGATAGAGCTTGCCCATCCTAGAACTAAACCATCGGAGCTCAGGAGGCGATCACAAGCACTGAAGGACAGGATCCTGTTAAGGAGAAGGTCGAGAGTTCCTGAAGAGACCCTAAGAAGATTTAGGGCTGATTGGGGGAATTCCCAATTCGAAGAGAAGGAAACGGCACCTGAAACGATCAGTACGAAAGATCTCGGAATCAGAGCAAGGAAAGCCCTGATCAAATGGGCCTTGCAATCCAATGAGAATATTCCAATTGCGATAGAAGTAGGTGATGACATACCTGAATATATGTTCAAACAGCTATTGCGGAACAGCGTAAGACGGATTATTTTCTCAAACAGTGGGTATCAAGCCCAAGGAGTCGCCAAACTTAGTTCAGATACAACTAGGCCCCTTCCTTGGGCGAGGTATACTGATCAAAATGGCATTGAGACCCCAGTACGCATCGATGACACAAAATTGAGCGTTGCGGTGGTGGATTCCAACCCCAAAAATGAACAATTATATTCTTCTCTTCCGGTAGAACTTACGGTTTCTGAATTGAAGGATGAATACATCTCAATTGCGCTGAATGAAAAAAACGAACAAGACGACTATTGGGCTAATTTGGTGGAATCAGACCATCCAGAAGCAGCCCTCATTGCCACCCCGAGAAAGATGAGATGGAATAGGTGGAAGCGAATCAAAGGAAGAGTAGATCAGAAGTGGATGGATTTAGTTGCACTCGAAGATGTTCAAGTGTCAGAATTGCATGAGTTCATCAATATTTCAGATAAGAGAAAACTACCGCTATATTCAGAAAAATTTTCTATTATGGTAAAGGATAGACCCGATTTTCCATATGAGGTTAGGCCCCTCACTCCACCAGAAACCGCTTCATCAGGAGCTGCTTGGATCGCCAGTCGACTATTGGCTTCTTCGGCAGATATATCTCCAGATATGATGAATGACCTTCGTTCTTGGGCCATACCGGCATGGCTATCAAACATTCCAAATCGTTCTATTGATTCTCTTTCCGGAGCATATACGATCGTAGAAGAAAGAGGGAAACAAGCCCTACTGAACAGTGTGCACATAGCATCAAGGGACAAACCCAACTCGGATTTACACACATGGTCGAGGCTCGTTAGAGTGATCGAGGGCAATGGAAGACTGACCCCTTCATTTTCAGTAAAAATAGTCAGGCAAATACCCATGGAATGGTTTGCACCATTTGCTGAACAGATATTGTTGAACCTTTTGAGAAATGAACAATGGTGGAATAATGCGGAGCTGTGCAGCATCCCATGGGCAGCATTAGCTCTTCGCCCTAGTGGGGAACCACATCATTTCCCAGGATCCGGCGACCTAAATCATCCCGGCCCCTCTGATGGTTTTTTGAATGCGTTAGAAGAGTCAATACGATATGGCCCCGGAATGGAAATCTTGGATGAGGCAAGTATAGCAAACATCCACGACCTTATCATGTCCTTGAGGAATGCTTCAATGGGACTGCCCCCTTACACCGGTCGGACACATCCATTGGTTGGCTGGTTAGCCCAACCCCTCCACAAATGGCCTGAAATCGCACATACAGACCTCACAGGAGGCGATCCCCTGATCACTGCCAGGCTGTTAATTACAAGATCACGCATAATGGAATGAAGAGCCCTAGTTATAATTCCATGATTTCATAATCACCATCCTTTCTGCTACAGGTGCCCGAACGGCAACACCACGTTGACGATGCCCCCACGCCGGAGGACTAGAATGAAACGTGGTACCACGTTTAGGGTGACCGGACGACGAAGACCCTTGTGACCTTTGGAATGATCAACGGAGCAATCGTACGGATGGATGATGATGGGTCCCCAGACGACTACGGAATGACTCATGGGACAACCCCATCATCCTACAGACGTCCCGGGGTGGGTCAGGGCCCGGAGCCATCGCGATGATGGAGCCCGTTACGCCCCGGGGCACATCTTCCGCAGTCCTCAAGTTCGATGCCCGCCATGCCGAGGTCATGTACCAACACGGCCTGATGGGTGGTACCTTTGATCGGGTCCATGCCGGTCATTTGCGACTGATAAGTGAAGGATTGAAAAATTGCAAATTTCTGGAGATTTGGATTACCAGTGACAAAATTGCCCAAGAAAAGGACTGGAGATGCTGGTCAGAAGAGAAAAGGAAATCTACAATCAAAGAGAGTCTTACCAAACAACAACTTGGTAGAATGACCTTTGGCACCCTAGAAGACACCATCGGGCCCGCTATCGATCACCCTCGTGCTGACGTTATTTTTTGCACTAGCGACACTGCAAACAGTTGCAAGCAAATCAATACTAAACGCGCCCAGAATGGAATCAAGCCATTGGATATAATTGTCGTAGAGCATGAGAAAGGCGAAGATGGGGCACTGATCTCAAGTTCAAAAATAAGGGATGGTTTGATCGACCAGACTGGCATGCTATTCAAGACAACAGAGATTCTACAATCCACCAGATTCATGACAGATGACGTTCAATCCCTTTTGAAAGATCCGTTTGGAAAACTTCACCATGGCCCGGAGGAAGATCCAACCTTGGCATTGAAATCTGCACTTGGGGAGTTGAATGGTAGGGAACCAATTGTATCTGTCGGGGACGTCACTACATGGGGCTTGTTGAAAATTGGGGTGACTCCAGGCATCGCAATTGTAGATGGGATGACTAAACGCAGCCCTTGGAATCTAGCTGATGAGATAGATAGAACGAGATTTGATGAGGTGATAGAGGTGAAGAATCCAGCTGGCTCAATCACATCAGAGTTGTTTCGTGCCTGTGATCTCGTGGTGAGTCATCTTAGGTCAGGAAGGAGCAGTATTGTGATAGTCGATGGGGAAGAAGACCTTGCTCCAATTCCCTTGCATTTGATGTTGCCACTTGGATCCGTAGTTCTGTATGGTCAACCGAATAAAGGGATAGTGGCGAGGGTCACTGATCTACTAGCGAAGGAAAATTGCAGGAAGATCGTCAGTCAAATGACGAGAACAACCAATTGATAGACCATCACTCAATTGAATCATCTAGGGCTTCTATACCAAGCCCTCCCACTATCATAACCATGCATACGGAGTAGATTCCTGGATCAACCCACGTGGTGTAAATCATTGACCAGACAACGTACAATAGAAAGCCTCCTACAACCATCCAGTTTGATAATATTTGGCTCACACCCCCATTCGCATCCAACATCTTCACTGGCCTTTGAATAACCGACCGGATGAAACTGTCCATGCTGATGGTTGATTGAATGCCTTTAGTTCCAATGAATATCAAAAGAATGGATAGTCCTATTGCCACAATGTCACCCGAATTAAACGAGATTGAAGTGTGCTCAGAATATGCGTCAGCCAGAGTCGAGCCTGAAAAGAAACCTAACCACTCAATCCTTTGGCCCGGGGCAAAGGCCCCAACTAGTATATTTATGACTGAAACGAGCGCTAGCCAAGCCCCTATACAGAAAGAAAAGATCGACAGGAAACCACTCGGTTTGGTGACTTCATCCTTCCACGAACTTTCGGACATTGGTCCCGCCCACCAAAGGCCTCTGTTTAATCGTTACCGGAATGAAGATAATCATCAAAGGGGTCTTTGAAGTCGGTATTTTGATTTGGATGCTTCTTCAATCATAGGTTCAGAGTCTTTCATTTCTGTCATAACATCTAATGATTCAGGTAGAGCAGAATTAATCTGTTTGCTCCTCCCACCTCGCCCTTTGCTAACATTTCTAGCAATGATGATACCAAGACTGTCCAACTCGTTCAATAAAGAGGAGATCCTTCTTGGGGTGAGTGGTTCAATCATTATCCTCATGCAAACCTCAGCGTAAGTTCTGTAGATTTCGCCAGTTGAAATATTCTTGAGACCGTTTTCCTCGTTTATGCAGATTGAAAACAACAGTATCTTTTGTTGAAGTGGTAGAGTTCGCAAGACTGGTGTGAGTTGATCATGTTCGAGTTGGTTTTGAGCTAAACGGACGTGCCCCCTATCAACTAGGTCATGTCCCATTTGCTGGGCTTTTTTCACGGCAATCCTCAGTAAATCCAACGCTCTTCTTGCATCCCCATGTTCTTGAGCAGCTAAGGCCGAACAGAGTCCGACTACACTCTGATCTAAGACGCCATCACGAATGCCATGTCGCACTCTTTCCTGCAATATGTCATTGATTTGATTGGCTCCGTAGGGATGGAATACAAGATCGATTTGAGCGAGCCTTGAGGCAACCTGGGGGGTCAGCATCTTCGTGAAATGAAGATCATTGCTTATTCCAATTATGCAACACTTCGAAGACTCGAGTTCAAGATTCAAATTCGTTAGGCTGTAGATTATGGAGTCACCATTCTTGGAGACCAGATGATCTATCTCGTCCAGCACTATCACGTGTATTCCTCCCCTTCTATCCATCCTTCTTCGAAACTCTTCCAGTACTCTGTCGGTGGGCCATCCGGTGAATGGAATCTTTGTGTCTCCAGCCCTTTCCAAACGATTTGCTAGGCCCTGAATAACTCGGTATTTTGTATTCACAGTCCTACAGTTTATGGTGTACGCCTTTACTGCTGTTCCATTTGATTTCCCCTTACTTTTCAGTTGTTTGAGAACGGTCTTTGTGACTATTGTCTTTCCGGATCCGGGAACACCATAGAGAAGCATGTTTGAGGGTATGTGCCCCCTCAAGGCTTCAACCAAGTTTTCCCCAAGTCCTCTGACTTCTTTTTCTCTGTGTGGCAGACTGTCGGGCTCAAAGCCATGCTCGAATGCCTGACGGTCTACGAAAAGTGAATCTGATTCAATCAACGAGTCGAAGATGTTCTCTCTCATTTTCGTTTCGACCTCGTTTTTTTATCTGGCTGGCAGGTTCGCTGCTGGACCTCGACAGCCCAAATGCGCAGGATCCCCGCGACGGACTTATTGATAATAAACGTCGCCTTTAACTTGACCAAACTACGGTTTGTTTTATGCAGCATTATCGATATAAATGAACCTCGTTAATTGATCCATACTAGCACTTTTTTTACAAATCTTGACTCTAGATTCTCAGATCTCAGGCGAGAAAGCCGAACAACATCTGGAGGACATTTATGAGATTCTAGCCCCCCTTCATCTCAAAAGATCCATCCTCATGCACGACCAAGTGGTCACCATCCTCCAACTGATGTACATTGGGAGGCAAATCCGGCTTGAGGAATCCAGAATCCCTATCTCCCCCGGAAGCAAAGTTGTGAGTGACCAAAATTTTCTTTTCAGCATGCCTCTCACTGAAAGAAGCAATGTCCGAGGGTGTGTGGTGGTATGGGAAATTTCCAATATCCGGCATTCCCATCTCCAATAGAATGGCATCAGATGAATGAGCCCTATTCTCGATCTCATCACATGGTCCAGAATCGCCGCAATGCAATAGTCTAAACCCACTCTTGTGAGTTAACAGATACCCATGGGGATCTGTTTCTGGAGTATGATGAACAGGGAATCTTACATAGCTCCAACCAGTATCACCCAGAGAGAGAGATTCACTTGTCTCCCATTCGAATTGATTTTTTATGAATCGGCCAAGATCGCCCGGAAAACCAATCTCGCAGAGATTAGTCAAAATGGACTGCCCACCCGGCCTAAGGTATATGGTCAGATCACATTCATTCAAACGATCTGAAATGTATCTCCTATCTAACATGAAGAACGGAATTCCGAATGTATGATCACCGTGCCAGTGAGTAATCAACACGTGGTTTATGTCAGAAGCATCAAGACCCATTGACCTTAGTTGAGGCATCACAGTCGGGGGAAGATCAACGAGGATATTGCGATCGATACACAAACAGGCGTGGAGCCTTCCTGGAGGTGCAAAAGCATTCCCAGTCCCTATGAAGTCGATACGACTCATGTACCTACGAAGGGGTCTGCATGCTTGACAACTTCGCTAAACCCTATTCACTTTCTTTAGCGATTTTGATAAGGGGCCACCGAATAAGTTACATCATAGGGGAATGACCGAGATGACAGACTGGAGCGCAAAAAACCCGTATACCTCTAATCTGACTCAAAACTTTGTGTTGAATGGAGAGGGTTCGGGGAAGGAAACTCGACACATAGTTTTCAATTTGGGGGACTCTGGTCTTGAATACAAAGCTGGAGATGCACTGGGAGTTATTCCCGTATCTCCGCCTGAACTGGTAAATGATCTTCTGGAAGCAACTGGTTTCGATGGCTCGGAAACTGTCGAGACTCATCTCGGTGAGATGGAATTACAACAAGCCCTGAGATCGGCTTTTGAGATCCACAGGCTCTCAAAAAAGTGGGTAAGGAACCTTGGAGGCCGATTAACCACTGATGTTGAGATAGGGATAAGAATCGTATCCAGAACTAGGTCATCAACCGATGACGGAAGGGTCCTGGTTGAATGGAACGGATCAGGATTAGATGGAGATATGCCTAATGACTACGAAGTGATCGGCAAAGCCACCGACCCAGCGACAGAACTGTGGAACGTCTTGAGCGAAGACGATGATGCCATGGAAGACTACATCTGGAGTCGAGACTACATAGATGCAATGAATGATTTTGGCCATATCATAACAACACCACAACAACTTGTAGAAGGAATGGACAGGCTGAAGCCTAGACTCTATTCAATTGCCAGTAGTCCAGAACACGAACCTGGCACGGTGCATCTTACTGTGGGAATCGTCAGATATAACCATCATGATAGAGATCGAACTGGGCTTGCGACGGGTTTTCTTGCCGATCGTTGCGACGTCGATGAATCAGAGATAGGGATATTTATGTCCCCAACCAGGTCGTTTGTCTTGCCAAAGGACAAGTCAACAGATGTCATCATGGTGGGCCCAGGCACTGGAATAGCACCTTTCCGGGCCTATCTTCAGCAAAGAGACCTTGATGGTGCGACTGGTAGAAATTGGTTGTTCTTCGGCGATTGGACCGAGGAAGGAGAATACTACTACAAGGACGAAATGGAGGACTGGAAAAATCGTGGAGTTCTGACTAAACATGACTTGGCGTGGTCCAGAGATGGGGAAGAGAAAGTTTACGTCCAACATCTAATGAAAAAGAATGGAGAAGAGATCTGGAATTGGATCGATGGAGGAGCGTACTTCTATGTATGTGGCGACAAGTCCAGAATGGCGAAAGACGTGCATAAAACACTCATATCCATTTGCGCTGAACATGGAGGTATGTCCGATGAAGACGCCCACGAGTTCGTTGAGACTAGGATGATGAGAACAGAAAAGCGATATCTCAGGGACGTGTATTGAGACTCCTCAGATCAGATGGACTCAAACGTAAGGCGCCACTCGCTCAAGACGATGGGATTCTCCAGAGTCCTCATAGCGAACCGTGGTGAAATTGCCCTAAGAATCTTGAGATCACTCCGCACCATGGGAATAGAGGTTGCAATCATACACGGAAGGGAAGACAGGACAAGTCTACCTGTGAGGCTGTCTGATTATGCGGTCCCAATTTACCGGGAAGATCCGCTACAAAGCTATCTAGACATCGAAGCGGTAGTGGAAGCCGCCAAGAGCGTTAGAGCTGACGCAGTGCACCCAGGGTATGGGTTTCTTGCAGAAAACCCAGCATTTGCTAGTAGGCTAAAAGATGAGGGCATCGTATTCATAGGCCCTTCATCAGAGGTACTGGAATTACTGGGGGACAAGATACAGGCTCGTTCCACCATGGCTGCCGCTGGATTACCAGTCGCTGGAGGTTCTGACCTCCCCGTCGAGAACCCGGATGAAGCCAATTTGATTGCATCTGAGATTGGATATCCCGTGATCATAAAGGCGGCGGCTGGGGGCGGCGGCATCGGAATGCAGGTCGTGGTGAGCCAAGATGGCCTTGATTCGGCATTCCGTGTGTGTTCCAGCAGAGCGAAGTCGGCCTTCGGGGATGGAAGGGTCTTCATTGAGAAGTACATCGAGAATGCTCAACACATTGAATTCCAGGTTCTGGGCGATGGAACAAATGCAGTGCATTTCGGGGAAAGGTTCTGCTCAATCCAGAGGAGGCACCAGAAAATTCTGGAAGAAGGACCCTGGCTGGATGAAGACACTCGGAACAGCATGGGACGAAAAGTGGTAGAAGGGGCAAAAAAAGTTGGTTATTCTGGACTAGCCACATTCGAGTTTCTCAGGGACTCAAACGGAGAATTTTACTTCTTAGAAGTCAACCCCAGAGTACAGGTTGAACATACTGTGACGGAGCAATTGACTGGATTCGACCTGGTCTCTTTGGGAATAAGGGTAGCATCAGGGGAAAGCATTGGAATATCGCAAGGTCAGATAAAACTAACAGGCCATGCAATTCAAGCTAGAATTAATGCCGAGAAACCAACAGACTTCTCTCCTGCACCCGGCCGATTATGGGAATGCCTACTTCCTTCTGGACCGGGAATAAGAGTGGACTCACACGCTTGTTCTGGTTACTCCATGCCGAGGTGCTTCGACTCACTACTCGCCAAGATCATTTCCCACGGAAGGGACCGTGAGGAGGCTATATCGAGATTAGACGCAGCACTAAGAGAAACAGTTCTCGATGGTGTGGATACTCTAATCCCTCTTCACAGGAAAATACTACAAGAGCCCAACTTCCTGAACAAGAACGTGTCCATTTCCTATCTTGAAGATCACAATTTTGGGTGAAAGAATGGAGTTAGTTATCGTAGGAAGTGCTGGTTATGATGACATTGAGACACCTGTTGGAAAGGTTAGCGGCCTTCTTGGCGGATCTGCCATATATTCTGGGCTTTCCGCGGCTTTTCATGCAAGAGACATAGGGCTACAGAGGCTTAGTGTGGGTATTGTTTCAATTGTGGGAGAAGACTTCGACCCTGATTCAGAAAGAAAATTGAAACAATCTGGGTTGGACCTAAGGGGTTTGAAGAGGTCAATGCTTCCTACATTCAGATGGTCTGGAAGATATGAGGGTTCAATGGACAATGCTGAGACCGTCTCAACGGAGCTAAATTCCCTCGCGGACTTCAACCCTGATTTTCCATCGGATTGGAAAAACTCAGAAATCGTATTCTGCTCCAGCGCTAGCCCAAAGTCACAAAACTCAGTTCTGGATGCAAATCAGGGAGCTTTTGTCACTGCCTTGGACACTTTTGCCCTATGGATAGAGGAAGATTTTCATGGCCTTTCCGAGGCATTGAGGAAGGTGGACATCGCGATTTTCAATGAAGATGAAGTTAACCGAATTGGCGACGACTCAAATTACATGGTTTCCGCTAAAAAAATAATGAGCGGAGAGTCATTAGACGGAGGGGGACTTGTTGGCTCGGGGCCCGATTGCCTAATCGTAAAGCGAGGCAGTGCAGGTTGCGTATGCATCCATCGAGATGGAGTAATCACCCTACCAGCATATCCGGTTCCCAAGATTGTCGATCCGACGGGTTGTGGGGACGTATTCGCAGGCGCTTTTTTAGCTCAATTGGTTCCACTCAAAGGAAGAATTGCTGATATTGAATCAATACGGAGAGCACTAGTCCATGCGACTGTCACTGCCTCGTTTAATATCGAATCATTTGGGACTGATGCAATTGCTAACTTGAAAAGGGGAAAATATAGGGCAAGATTGGACAAGTTTAGGAGAATGGTTGGAATCATCTGAGATGTCTGACCCCGGGTATCCCTGCCTCTTGGCCGCCATAGTCACTCGGCCTCATTTCACTAAACCTTGGAACCTCCAGATCTGGGAGATCTCTACTCTGGGTGTACGCGAGCCTTCTATTGTTCACGATCTTGTTGAGTGCAACTCGCCCTACTGCATCAGAAAATGACCTATTTGATGCCCCTCCTAGCCGCACCTCAGATTGGTGTCCTTGATCGGCTCGGAGCCTGAGTCTTTGAGTTGAAAAAAACCTCATTGTGGGGGAAGGAAAAGTTTCTGATTCAAAGGCTCGATTCTCCCTCACTCTTCCCTTGATTTCCTTCTTGGAGGGTGCTAGGAGCCTCTCGATTAGCGATTTGCCCCTCGGCCCTCTAAACATGGAATTGGCCGCCGGGAGATTTCTGCCCCTCCCCACGTCGTTCATTACCTGTCTAGCTCTGGCTTGTTTGACTATTCCTGGACGACACTCCTCACGAACGGCTGCATCTGTTGGATTTGGGAGAGAGAACTCATGCTTTTTGACACCTTGATATTCCTCATGGGCCCGCTTGATCATCATTGAACTAGATTGTTCAATTGGCTCATTGATTGTGGGTTGAACTCCCCAACTATTCATGATCGAAGGCTCAGTTGAGATTGCCTCTCGCACATATTTTTCCGCGGGGGCTGGATCGTCAAACATACTCCATTCCAAACCAACATCCTCCTGATCAGTGAATCCGAAACTAGCATCAAAAGGAAGCTTGTCCTCAATCATAGGCTCTTCAAATATCGAAGAGAAAACTCCCCCCGTCGGCTCTAATTCTGGTTCGGCTGGCGTATGGCGTTCCATCTGGTTGTACTGCGGCTTAGCTACATGGGGGAGGCCCTGATCAAGCGTACTTGCAGGATCAGTAGCGTTTTCCGGCAACAATTTCTTCGTTGCGATCCTGTTCTCTTCGACTCTCATCCATGATTTTCTAATTTCTATTCTGGCGTCATTGACCGTATGGCCGTGCATTACCCTGTTTAACATCTGATAGAGGTAAAGCAATTCGCTTTGGGTTCCTGAAATTAGGTGCCTAGTCCCGCTGTTGTGATCTATTGCCAATATCGGTAACCTAAAACCAACATACATCAAAACGCAAAAAGCACCCGAAAAACCAGCCAAATAGGAATATGGCTCCACCAACACCCTGAACGAGGAAATTATCAATGCGAGGCCTATGACTATCCATGTTCTAGAGAATTTCTGGATGTCAGTTTGCCTCAAACTATCAATTGAACCCAGCTCAATAGCAGTCCCCATGCCTCTAGCGTCCTCGAAACGAAGGCTCCGCTGGTCTAGAACTGCCCTGAAGTGTCTTGACAGCCCGACCAGAGAGAGTCCGTCGAACCATTCCGACTCACTCCCCTCTGCTCGAGCCCGCGGCTCGGCTGAGTACATCCCAATACGCCTAAACTCGTATTACGATTTATACTCTTAGGCTGAAACAAGCCTGTGAGTCCAAAACAAACCATATTCGATGTTAGACCAGGTGTATATTCGAAACTGGACCAATGATTCTCATCAGACCAGCATCGAGTTGAACCAACAGAGGGGGTTTGTCGAATTTGGTTCTGAGATCGATCGGCCTGTCCCAGTTCACAACCATGGTATATTCTTCGATAGATTCTATCCTTCCAACAAAAAACTGGAGATCGAAGGACATGTGTACGATATCACCCGCTTTAGGGGTCTTACTCTGAAAAGCAGAAATCGCTACTGACAAGCGACTTCTCTCTGACCTAGTGAGTAGATCCGATCCTTCAGATACGATTTGACTTCCTTTGTCCAGCGAGTCATCACTTACTCCCCTAAGTGCAATACCAACCCTGTCCCCTGTCAAGGCCCTATCCACATCGTCATCCATCACCTGTAGGGATCTTACAATCCCGTCTGCCTTCTTTGGGTATATTCTCACATTTTCATGTCTTTCCAACATACCTGACCTTACATATCCTATCCCAACTAAACCTATTCCCTTGACTACGAAATGCTGATCAATTGATACCAATAACTCGCCCTCACTATTCTGCTTTGTCACCTGACCCAATAGGGCAGATCGGTACTCATTCAGATCAGGCACCTGATGATTCACATTCCATGAACTCAATCCTGCTTGATCCTTTACTAGATTCACTTTATCGGGATCAATCCATGCCCCATCCTTCGGGTTGATGATCAAGTCTCCACGTTCGATGCCCGATGAGGAAAATGCGACCATCGATTCCCCTAGCGCCGCGTCAATGGAGTTGACTTCGATTATCCCATAATCAGCGACATTCAAAGCAGAAAGTAGGGGCCGAATTCGTTCAGGAAAGTTGAGAGGGCGAATGAAGGAAAGTATTCTGCGATCTGGTCCGGCACCCTCCTTGAAAACATAAGACTCTACATCTCTTGAGTCAGTTAGCTTGCCTAGCGATCGACATAACTCCTCACTCCCGAGAATTGCAATGTTCAGAACTGGCATAGAATTCAACTTTCCCAGATTTCACGAATTTTACGCCTATTTATTACCTATTTTCATACCCTCTCTCGCCTTACTTGCAAGAGAGTGTAACCGTTGCTCTTCATCACCTTCCGGATCGAATTGGGGGACTTTGGTGGGCTTCAAAGACTCATCAACAGCGACCATGAAGAAAAAGCCGGAGCAAATTTCCTCTGGAGTCCAATTCTTTCGAGATAGTCTACAAGAAGTCACATGTACTCCTATGGTTCTTGGGGATGTCCAGACGACACGAGCAATTGTCCTAATCACATCCCCTTGGTATGCCGGTCTCTTAAACTTCAACGCATCTACCGAGATCGTTACGACATCCTCGCTGCAGAATTTACTGGCTGCCATACCAGCTGCTGTATCCATTATCGACATCAGACGACCCCCAAATAGCGTGTCAAGTGCGTTGGTGTCCCCAGGGAATACTTCATTCAGTTGAATTACTGGAGCTCTCCTCTCACGATCGTCCATGTTAATCATCCAATAGTCTCAGCCACTTCAATCCACCCCGCACATCAGCCAATTGTAGACGTTTTAACCGCTTGATTGATGTCTTCGAGTCGAACCAGAAGGCTGTGAGCGCATCGACCCTAGTCTGGACAGCGATCGAAATTTATGACCCAGATGGAGGAAAATACATACTATGGCCACACCTACCATGCATAGAGTCGCCCGTAGAACTCAGACCTGATCCAAACCCTGGAAATCTGGCTCTTCTTGCATCCTCTGAGGATTTATGGCGATGGAAAGAGGAAGAAACTGAAAATGAGGCTAATCCTGGGGCCCACGTTGCTGCTGCATCCGCATCTGGAACAACCCTTGGGAGGTATCTTTCTGACCTATTGGGGTTAGGATTGCATGATGTTCGAATACCAGATCCCGAGCCCATGCGCCTATTGAACGATTATGACGCCGCCAAAATTTTCCACCTTGAACCATCAAGCGACGATCCCAGTTGGGCAGATTTGATGGTAAGACACGCTGAGCAAGCTTCGAAAGCTTCGAATTTCTTAGCCTTGATATCTACGGGCAGAAGATGGAGGAAGTTGCGGACATCATCGATATCAAGACTCGATCATCATGATGCCGTCGATCCCGAAATTGGTGCCGCTGCCGCCTCAGCTGCCGCTTGGTGGGCTGAGGAACAACGTTCATGGACAAAAGAACTCATAGAAGAAAGAGACCTCAGGATAGCATCCAGACTGCGCGGTGCAATGAGGTCTGCGAGAAAAGGAGGGTCCAATTGTGAGATTCTGGTACCTATTCACCAAGCTAGACTTAACGAAATCGCGGAGGCACTATCTACGTGGCCCGAGTGTGAGGACTGCAAGGAGGGGGGTGCTTGACTGATATTGTGGACAGACTTGAGGTCGAGATAGAAGATCAGAACTTCAGGTTCCATCCCAAGGAACTTCCAACTCAGGAGGCTGCCATGACCCTGCCTGGAGCAAAAAGAATAGGAAACAATGTCATCATCGAGCGCTCCAAGCCGGCCGCTACCCTCGTTTTCGAACAAACAGGAAGCATACTTGTGCATGGCCTAGCGAGACCGGAGGTCGCAAAGTTGGCCGTTCGCGAATCCCTACTACAACTGGGTTTACCTGAGGAGGGACTATCCATGGAGTCTGGTTCGGTTCTTGCAAGATTTACAAGTGGACGGGCCGTTATTTCCAGTGTCGCTACCACTAGACTCTCAGAGGCCTCAATCAACAAAGATATCGGGGCTGTGGAGATAGCCGCCACGAGGTTTGGGGGCGTGATACTGATCCTCCCGAGCGGGAAGGGACTCGCTGTAGGCATGAGGTCCAGAAGAATTGCAGAGCTGGCAATTGAGACTTACCTAGAGATCCTAGAGCAAGAGGGAGCACTTGCGTGAGAATCATGATGAATGGATGGAATTGGACCGGCCCCATCCTAGATCATCACATGCACTTGGACAACACTGGCATGGGTGTTGAGGCTGCAAGGACATTCAAATCTGCGGGCGGGACATCGCTCATTCTTGTCCACAAGCCGAATTTCAATTCACTGCCGAAAAACAAGGATGACTACCGGGCAGCATATTCGAAAACACTTGACATGGCTGAGACTGTGAGAAAAAACACTGGGATTAACGTCGGGGTCATTTTGGGTCCACATCCCGTTTCATGGGAACGTCAAATTGATGAAATCGGTTTAGATAGATCCACTGAGTTACATCTAGAGGCAGTCTCATCAGCACTTGAATTTACTCAGGAGAGACAGGCCATTGGGATCGGAGAGGTCGGAAGGCCACATTACCCAATATCCGAGGAGAGGTGGAACCATGCCAATGAGCTGTTAATTGAAGTTCTAAAAATGGCCAAAGAGGACGACTCAGCGGTCCAATTACACGTTGAAGAAAACTCTTCGGAAACCTACAGGACGATAGATGAGATTAGAAGACAAGCAGGACTAGGTAGAGACAAAACCATCAGGCATTATGCGAAGGCAAACCTCTCTGATAAATTCAGACATGGAATGTCTTGCACTGTGAATGTGGGAAAAGGGTCTATTTGCAATATCCTGGATACATGGCAGAACGGCAATGCACCATGGGGCATGGAAACTGATTACCTCGATGACCCAAAACGGCCAGGAGCGGTATTAGGACCCAAAACAATTCCAAAAAGAACCATCGAACTCTGCGATGAGTGGAGGAAACGAGGAAAGAGGGAAGCCGATTTAGACGAACTCCTCCACAAAGTCAATCTCGATTGGGTTGAGAGAACCTATGGATGGGTCCCACTTTGAAACAATCTCAGTAGACTGATCCTCGGCATGAAGGCAAGTATTCCACCGATGATGAAAAAGATGAGAAAAGACAGCCCGACGAACCAATCAGGACTATTGATGGTTATGTCCATGGCCTCCACAGCCAACAGAAAAAGAGGTGCGTTCACAGGTAAGAAAACAACCAACATTGCGATGCCGATCCTACGCCTCCAATACATATGTCCCGTACTGCCGAGAACCAACAGGTGCATAACGAAGACGGGTATATGTGACCGAATCGATTTAGTGTCCAAGTAGTGTCCCACTGGCATAGCGCCTGTAGTGAAGTCTGGTTATCACCTGAGGTTTCCAACCTCATATCCTGGGTTCGAATCCCGGCGGGCGCACCAATAGGATCAGTACTGAAGACTACATACTCCGAGTGTCCCGCGAGGGGTATGTCCACAAATGGTCAGGGTAAAGGAGACTCATCCGGGGATCCCAGAAAAGGGATCAGTAGGGACAGCTCAGACCTTGAAGACGAAAGTCAAGTAGTGGGAAAAAAGATATGGCGAATTTTCCCCTATGTGTTGAGGTACAAGAAACTCGCCTTCGGTGGGGTAGTTGCTAATGCTGGAGCCAGAGCATCAGATCTGCTCCCGTTCCTGACCATAGGATGGGCGGCCGATTTCTACGCAACTCAAACCTTCAATCCAGCCTGGTTAGAAAGTTACATCGGAAACTCACCATACCTTGGTTTTGGAGTGATCATCTTCCTCTGCTTCCTCCTACTCGCCATTTTCCAAGGCACCAGCAACTACCTTTGGCAGGCCACATCTTACAACGCGCAACATGACATCAGGATGGACGCAGCCAGATCCCTCATAGACATGGAAGCCTCCTATTTCGAAGACAGACAGACTGGCAATCTGATGTCAGTGCTCTCCGCTGATATTTCCCTATTAGAAGACGTGATTTCAGATTCAAGCACAAGCATCGTCAGAATACTCATAACCTTCACCATGGCTGCTGTAATTCTCTCACTAATGTCTGTGAAATTAACGCTAATGCTTTTCAGTCCTCTAATTCTTATCATCCCGATGGTGGTGTGGTTCGCCACCAGAGTTCAGAGAAGATACAGAAAACAACGTGAGAGTACCGGTAGCATCGTATCAATCCTGGAAAATGTCCTCGGAGGCATAACAGTCATGCAAGCATACAATGCACAAGATTTCGAAAAACTCCGGGTGGACAGTGAGTCTGAGAGATACAGGGACCAGGCTATATCTGCATCTCTGATCAGGAATCGCTTCATACCTGGGATCTACATCGTCGCCGGATTAGCTTTCGGGCTGATTGTGACTGCTGGTGGGTGGGTTCTGGAATCAGGTGAAATCTCAATCGGAGAATACGTGACATTCCTGTTGATAAGCACTCGAATGACGTTCCCCCTGTTTATCCTCGGAGCCCTCCTAAACCAGATACAAAGAGGGGAAGCCGCAGCGAAGAGAGTGTTCGCAATCGTGGACCTCGAACCTTCGATTGTCGACAATGAGGATGCCGTGCCTCTTGAGTCAGACATCGAGTCACTTGCCTTCGAAGATGTGACTTTCCAATACCCCTCGTCTGAGGGCAACGTTCTCAATGGTATCTCGTTCAAGGTCACACCGGGGGAATTCGTGGGGATAATGGGCCATACAGGAGCAGGAAAGAGCACGATCCTGAAATTAATCGAACGTTTCTATGAGCCTCAATCGGGAAGGATCCTGATCAACGGGATAGACATCAACAAGCTCAAGATCGATTCCATCAGGGGACGCATAGGGTTCGTATCCCAGGACCCATTCTTGTTTTTCGGAACAATAAGGGACAATATCGCGTATGCGAGGGACGCTACTGAAGAGGAGATAGACGCCGCTCTAATCGAAGCGGGAGCTAAGGAATTCGTAATGAATCTACCAGAGGGGATAGACACCGAAGTAGGAGACAGGGGAGTAAAACTATCAGGAGGGCAGAAGGCGAGGATAAGCCTTGCTCGAGCCCTACTAACGAAACCGGATCTACTTGTCCTGGATGAAGCAAGTGCAGCTCTGGACGCAGAGACTGAACAGAGGATACAATCCTCGTTATTCTCCTCAGTTGACTCAAAAAGAATGACTGTAGCAGTGGCCCACAGGCTCGCAACCATCAGGAACGCAGATGAGATACTCGCAATGGTAGACGGAGTTATAGTAGAGAGGGGCCTGCACGAAGAACTGGTAGCTGCTGACAACGTCTACGCTTCGCAATGGAGAATTCAGACCGGCGAATTGGACTCTGAGGCAGCATAGACATGACACAGATAGAGTGGGTGAGTATACCACCGGGGGCCGTGGAGGTGGGTTCCAACAACCGATCTGTGTTATTCGGCAATCTTGGACCACGACATATATTCACTATCAGCAGCCCATTTGAAATTAGCAAATACCCAGTCGAGTCAGACCTAGCCCTGAAGGTTCTAGCACAGGATGAAGCACATCTTGCCTCGGAATCAGAATGGGAACGAGCAATGTCAGTTGGAGCAATCACTGGGGAAATTGGTACAATAGAGGTGCTTGCCGACTCTGCGACAAATTACTGGGGAAAACATTGTGATGGAAGGCCATTCATCCAGGAAAATCCGATAAGGACAAGAAGAGTAAGATTGTGGAAGAAAGGTCGAACCAAGAGATCGACGAGGCCCATCGAATCAATCGAAGATTTTCCAAGGAGACTCGTCAAGAGAACTTCGAATTACGATGATGTCACACTTTCTCTTCCGGCTAGGGCAGACAATCGGAGGATTGTGTTTGAAGAAATTGTAATCTGCGCTTTGATTGGGATAATACCCTCCTTCGTCTGGGCTTATTTCAATGCCTCACCGGGTTATATCGCGGAGGGATGGCTCAATCTCATCCTCGGGGGCGTTTTCATGGGGCTGAGCACTGCGATATTTTGGCGCCCTCGTACACCAACCTATCTAGAGATTGACGGGATATGGAAACTGGAGTGAATTGCTAATCGTTAGTGACCCGAGGCGCTAGCAGGAAGGTCCACTTCGCGCCACCCCCATTGCTAACCCAGTCGACTTTCAGCGGATAAGAAGCCTTGAATTGGATTTCCAAGGTTTCGGTCGCACCGGGATTTATTTTTCTCGCAAGTTCGTTGGGGAACCTGATTGAATAAGTTGAGGTTGATGGTTGCTTAACAGACAGCTCACCGAGTTCGCCGGCTTCAAATTTGGTCTCGACGGACTCTCCTGTTGGTTCACCCGATCGAACAGCAAAGTGACTGGCATCTACGGACAAGTCCACCAAATCGCCCCCCAGTTTGGCCGCCTTGAAAGATCTGGCGAATTTTTCTGTGGAGATGACTACCTTCATACCCTCAAAGTCCAAGCTTGGCAACTTGACCTCCTCTATCATTGACACATCTAGCCCCCTTATCGTACGTCGAACCTCACTGACATGAACAACCATGGAGCTTGTGGCTTGATCGTAATCAAGTTCGATCAGGTCATTAGGACCAGCAAGTGCGAGAACCTCTCCCAGTTTCCTGAGATCAATCCCTATTTCCATCGGTTCCACTTCGTACGTCTCGAAACATTCGTCTGCTACCATCATCTCTAACATTGCAACGTGACTAACATCAACTGATGAGCAAGCGAGCCCCTTTTCACCCCAACGAAATTTTGCCTCTTCATTGTCCAATATGGAGAGTAGGTCCACGATTTCCCTCATTACTTGTTGCTTTGCAGTCACCCTCAGCATGGTACCACTCTCATTAGAATTCAACCCCGGAGGTTATTCATCATTCGGTGAGATTAGGCCAACTATTGGTATTCTCTAAAGCGATGGCCACAGGCTTCACAGGTGCATATTTTAGTTTCAGGCTCATCGCTTGACCTCGTTTGTTGCAATTCAACGAAAATCCTGTCCCCGTCGCACTTGGGACACCTGTAATCCCCTACTCTAAGGGTGCCCCTTGCCACATCTGGGGCCTGTACCTCGGTGAGATGCTTCAGGTCGGTAGACTTCGTCGAGGACTTGGTGTTGACAATATCGATCTTTTGGCCATCTGATCCAATGACGGTTGCGCTGGAACCGTCTTTCCCTCCTACTGGGCCCTCATATCCACACTTGTAATTTGTACATCTGATATTCCCGCTTGGATCCACGAAGCCCAATGTACCACATTCCGGGCAGAACATCATGTCACCTTGACGTCCCCTCTCATTCACATGAGGTTTTCAATCCTCCCATCCTAACTTAAATCCTAATGTGTGTTTTTTCACGTTGTCTCCATGATGGATTTAGCCATACCGTTCAAGTCAAGCCACATACTGGCTCAAACATGCGAGTCATCTATGACTGGAGGTTGTCCAAGGTTATCGACGCCGATTTGAACGTTGTCGACGAGCTCCTGTGGACATCATCAAGGTCAAGCAAGTCGGTCGCCAGCAGAATGGAAGATTTACAGAAAGGTCGCCTGAGTCCAGAGGCCAGAATCCTGTGTTCAAGGTTCCCCGATGCCATTCCTGATGCAGTCGGTCATCTTACCCATGCTGATTGGCCTGATTTGACCGTGGAGGAACAACAACTCCTAGAATCAGCGGCTCATATACTGGCAAAGAGGGGCGTAGCGGAGGCTTCGGGAAGTATCGATCGAAGATTGGATATGTTAGTCTCTTCACAGTCTGAATTACGATCAGCGTGGACCACCCTAGAGGCTAGGTGCATCGAATGGGTGGGACTGCTCCTCCCCTCCCTAGATTTAGACAAGGATAGAGAGAGAATCCCACAGGCCGTCTCAGATTCAACGGATCTGAGGGACGCTTCAGGCCGGTTGGGCACAAGCCCCCCTCCTCATCCACCCTCAGAAGTCGAATGGAAGGCCATTCAAGACATCGGACAGAGATGTCTGGATGTAGCGAACAGCCTGACTTCCAGCGAGGAAGCGATCCGCACCATAGCCAGTGAATATCTGCCGAGCCTTTCTAAACTTGTAGGCCCGCTGGGGGCTGCAAAATTGTGCGTCCTCGCAGGGGGAAGAGAGAGGCTTGCGAGAATGCCATCAGGGTCCATACAGGTTCTTGGGGCACATGCAGCCATGGCCGCCCACCGTCGGGGGGCGCCCCCTCCAAAACACGGGTCTGTTATCTTCTCGATGCCACAAGTCAGCAGGTCTCCTCGATGGGTGAGGGGGAAAATAGCGAGATTTTTGGCAGGAAAGGCAAGTATAGCATCTAGATTGGATCATTTTGACGGAGAACCATGGACAGAATCAGAAATTGCGGAGATACACCAGTTATCAGAGGGAATTAAACAGAAATTCCCATCCCCTCCCAAGAGGAAATAGGGTGACAGAGATGCCCCGTCATGTCTCACTCGGCTGGGGAGTGAGAAAAGAGAAAGGTGGTTTGTGGACCAGAAGTGCCGTTCGGGGGAAATCAGTAAGAGGTGAGCGTAGGAAGAGAGACGGCAGAATTGAGTGGAGGAAATGGGATAGCCGTCGATCGAAAGTTGCGGCCATGCTCATGAGGTCCAAGGTGGATCCCTCGACTCTAATTCCAAATCCAGGGTCCTTGTGCGTGTATTTGGGCGCCTCCAGTGGATCTACTGTCAGTCACTTACATGACCACGTATGTGGTGCAGGCAATCATCATGGAGGCAAAATTCTTGCAGTGGATATCTCTACAAGAATGATGCGAGATTTATTGACTCTTTGCAATACGAGGCCGGGCATCGTTCCGATACTTGGAGACGCCAGATACCCACTAAATCTTGCACCTTATCTCCCCAGGATGGCGGATTGGTTATTTCAGGATCTTAGCATGCCAGATCAAGCGAAGTCTTTCGTCAAGTCGACATCATACCTATTAGGAGAGGGGGGCCTTGGTATCATCTCGATTAAAGCCGCCAGTGAGAGGTGGTCAACCGGGGGAGACGAGCAACATTTTGATGAGTCCGAAACCATCATCAACTCAGCAGGCCATCTAGAAATAATCGAGAGGATCGATCTGAGAGGATTAGAAGAACAACACATCGTAATTGTCGCTCAAAAAGTATGACCCACAGGATATTCAAACTGGTTGACAACCAGAGCCCATGCCCGAGCTACCCGAAGTGGAGACAGTCCGACGTGGTCTGGAAGAATCCCTACTCGGGCAAAGGATCTCGAGATTAATCACAAAAAGAGCGGACTTGAGGTTCCCCATTCCTGCCGACATCCAGTCAAGGACAGAAAAAAAGGTCGTAATTTCCATAAGCAGAAAGGCCAAATTCCTTCTGATTACACTCGAAGACGGTACGATTATTCTCAGTCATCTGGGCATGTCTGGCAGGTGGACGATAATTTCAGAGGACCTCAAATCTACTCCTGGAAGATTCGCCCACGGGGGGATGATAGGAACTGGTGAGGGCCCTCACGACTGGGTCATTTTACAATTTGAGAATGGAACCGAGGCAGTCTACTCAGATCCTCGAAGATTCGGTTTCATTGATGTCATAGCCCCAGGCAACGAGGGGTTTCATCCCATGTTGGAAAAACTCGGACCTGATCCACTGCCGAATACGCTAACTCCAGACATGCTCAACAAATCTCTGGTGGGAAGAAAGGCTCCTCTGAAGGCATCACTCTTGAATCAAGGTATCATCGCAGGACTCGGGAACATATACGTGTGTGAAGCCTTGAGTAGGGCTAGGCTTTCCCCGCGCAGGCGCTCAGGAACCATCGCCTCCGAACGAGGGCCAACAAACAGGATACATAGGCTAGTGAGTTCTATCCACGATGTCATCTCAGAAGCAATCGACGCAGGGGGCTCCACTCTGAATGATTACAGGGGCGTCCACGGGGAAGAAGCCCTAGGCTACTTCCCTTTGTCATTCCAAGTGTACGGGAGAGAGGGAGAGCCATGCCTGAATGAGGATTGCAGTGGGACTGTACAAAGATACCTCCAATCGGGCAGGTCAACATATTCATGCCCGACTTGTCAACGTTGACTATCTCATCATCAAGCTGGCTTTGACTATAATCAACTGAATGCGAATAGGTAAGATACGTGCAAACATGGGGACGAACCAGTTTATCATACCCGGAATGACCTCTCTACGACCTTTCATCATCGCCCGAACAGCCTTCTTCGCGACACTTTTCGCTGGAAGTGAACTCCAAATTTCGACCCCGGTCAACTTCATCCCAGAAGTTGATTGAAATCCAGTTTCAACGTACCCTGGACACAATGCTGTGACTGTGACCCCACTCCCCTTCAATTCTGCACTCATGGCACGAGATAGTGAGAGAACATACGCTTTGCTGGCACAATAAACAGCCAACCCTGGTCCAGGTTGGAATGCTGCGATAGAGGCGACATTCAGAATTTTGCCCTTCCCCCTCATCCTCATGCTAGTTGAATGATGATGTCCTAGCTTCGTCAAGGCTCGTATGTTCACATCGACGATCCCTAGCAGTTTATCGGGGTCTTGGTCAGCTACCCTACCATACAACCCATATCCGGCGTTGTTGACAAGTATATCCAACTCACCTGCCTCCTCTATCAAAAAATCCACCCCTGATTCAGTGGACAGGTCTGCTATGACTACCTTAACATCAACTACTCCAATCAGCTCTTTTTCTAAGTCCCTCAGAGGCTCTTCGCGCCTTCCTGAGATAATCAGACTATCTACCATGGGCGCCAATGTGCGTGCTATTTCCCGTCCAATCCCGCTAGATGCTCCTGTGACGAGTGCGGACGACATGGCATATCAACAAAATCTAGGGCCCTACATATTTCTTCTGAATTGGCCACCGGTCTCGAATAGAGCCTCTGTGACTTGGCCAACGGTACAATACTCAACGATATCCATCATCACCTCGAAGAGGTTCCCTCCTTCTCTAGCTGTGTTCTTCAGGCGCTCGATCCCTATCTCCGCTTCTTTGGCGTGTCTTTTTCTGAAATCCTCATTTCTGAGAATTACCATTCTTTTCTCATCGCCATCAGATCGTGTGACATCAAGGTCGAATGAATCAGCCTCATCGGCTGAGAGGCTCTTTGAATCAGGATCTTGGAATGTGTTTACTCCAATAATAGGGATGTCGCCCGTATGCTTCCTGTGTTCGTATATCATCGACTCATCTTGAATTCGATTCCTCTGATAATTAACCTCTAGGGACCCCAAAACCCCCCCTCTTCGATTCATCTCTTCAAATATTTTCAGTATCTGACCCTCGACATTCTCTGTTAGCCATGTGGTTATGTGTGAACCTTGTAGGGGATTCTCATTTTGCAACAATCCATATTCCTTGGATAAAATGAGTTGTATTGCAACTGCATCCCTGACGGTTTCCTCCGTGGGCGTGCCGAATGCCTCATCCCTGCTATTGGTATGGAGGGAGTTTGCATTATCGGCCAATGCATAAAGAGCTTGAAGGGTAGTTCGGTAGTCATTCCATGTGTACTCTTGAGCGTGCAGTGATCTTCCTGAGGACTGGATGTGATACTTGAGTTTCTGACCTCTCTCACCCACATTATACATCTCGCGCATCGCTATCGACCATATACGTCTCGCGACCCTGCCGATTACGACATATTCTGGGTCCATGCCATTTGAGAAGAACCAAGAGAAATTCCGTAGGAACTTATCGGGGTTGAGACCTCTTGCCTTGAATAATTCGACGTAAGTGAGGCCATTAGCCAGCGTGAGGGCGGCCTGTGTAATTGGATTGGCCCCTGCCTCTGCAATGTGATAACCAGATATGCTTACGAAGTAATGATTCCTTATGCTATTGTTGACATAGAACTCAGCAACATCACCCATCATTCTGAGGGACGTGTCCAGATTGAATACGAGGGTGTTCTGACCCATTGCCTCTTTGAGTTGGTCTGCCTGAACGGTGCCTCTTACGTTCGAGAGGGTGAAAGCCTTGATCTCCTCAACCTCGGTTGGATCTGGCTCCCTCCCGTTTTCCTTCGCAAAAATCCTGATTTGTTGTCGTTGAGCGACACGGAAGAAGGCTGCCAAGTGCCACCAATAGTTCCCATTTATTGTCATCGAGACACTAGTCTCCGGAGCACAGAGATTGAATCCATCAAACAATCTTTCCATCTCGTCAATGGTGCTTATTGAGACTCCGGATTCACAGACTTTCCCGAATATGTCTAGTTGTGTGGCGGGGTCGTGACCGTACAGGCTGGGTGAGTCGAAGGCAACAGAGAGCCTATTGAAAGGTTGATCGTTTGCCAGGAAATGATATCTCTCATTGGTCCTCTCAGCAGAACCCTCGCCTGCAAACATCCGAACTGGAAGCTCGTCCTCACGTTTGAAAGGAAAAACACCGGCGGTGTATGGAAAGGCACCGGGCAGGTTTTCCGACCGTATCCACCTAACGCGATCCCCCCAATCCGATGCTGTGGGGAGTGCTACCCTTGGGAGGTCCAATCCCGACAGGGTCTTCTTGGTGGTATTGACCTCTATCTTGTTTCCTCTGACGAGGTAATCCGTCTTTCCGGAAGAGTAATCCTCGGAGACTTGGTCTAACAGGCTCAGGCTATCTATGACCTCCTGACCCAATTCTGCCCTGAGTCTGTCAGCTTCCTCTTGCAGATCCAAAGACGCCTCCATTTTACCAGAATCCCTCATCCTCGAGGCGGAGTTCTCCAAGTCTTGAATGGAGCTAGCAAGAATCGCCTGAGCCTCAGTCTCATTGTGATAGTCTCTGATGCACTTTGATACCTCTGACAGATAACCGTGACGAGATGGGGGTAATGGCTGGGACCGCTCGGGTAGCCCATCATTGGACATCCGGGCCTCTGACGCGATGAATTGCGTTGAGAATCTCTCGTTGATCAGAGTAGAAACCTCTTCCCAGAGCCTGTCCACCCCTGCATCCGCAAATCGACTAGCCACTGTCGGGATCACGGGAAGATCTGAATCATCATGATCCCACAATTCTCGATTTCTCCGAACTTGTTTTCTAATTTCCAATAAGGCGTCTTCTGCCCCCGGACGGTCAAACTTGTTCAGCACAACGATGTCCGCGAAATCCAGTGCTGCTAGTTTTTCCAGTTGGCTTGGTGCCCCGTATTCCCTGGTGGTCACATACAGTGAGACGTCCGATATGTCTGTGATGGCGTCATCACCTTGTCCGATACCACTCGTCTCGACAATTAGTAGGTCAAAGCCGACCGATTTGCAGACCTCGATGGACCTTCCAATGGCGTTAGAGAGCTCCCTGCCGCTATCCCTGCTCGCAAACGACCTCATGAAAGCCCCATCCTTTCTCAGCGAGTTCATCCGTATTCTATCGCCAAGCAAGGCCCCGCCCGTCCTTTTTCTAGTGGGGTCTGTCGCTAATAGCGCTATCTTGGTGTTGGGATTGTCCCTCATTATTCTGAGCACCAACTCATCCGTGAGGCTCGATTTGCCAGCCCCCCCGGTTCCAGTCAGTCCGATAACAGGGCAGGCACCTTTCTCCACAGCAGTGCCCCCATGGAGGTTCAATCCATGGTTTTCGGCATAAGTCAGCAGTCTGGATACCCCTCCTTGGTCATCGCAGGTAATATGCTCTAGGTTGACAAACCTCGATTCTGAGTTCAGGTCAAGATCTGAGACGAGCCCGATCGCGTCTTGAACCATGCCGGTCAGACCCAGCTCCCTACCGTCGTCCGGAGAGTAAATTCTCGCGATCCCTGAGTCACGAAGGTGCCTTATCTCAGATGGGAGTATAGTGCCCCCACCCCCACCGACTAGAACGACATGACCAAAGCCAGCAGCATCGAGAATGTTTTTTGTATGTGTGAACATTTCTACCGCACCTCCTTGGTAGGATGTGATTGCGATGAGGTGCGCGTCTTCTTGTATGGCAGCCTTGGCCACGTCCTCGGCACTCCTATCATGGCCTAGGTGAATCACTTCACAGCCCATTGATTGAAAGATTCTCCTAAATATCCCGATGGCAGCATCATGGCCATCGAAAATGGCAGCCGCAGTGATCACCCTGATAGGCACGTCCCTACGATTTTTTTTCGTAGCTCCTCTTGTTGAGTTCGTACTCGCCACACCATCCCGGTGATGCTCCTAGCAATGACCTCATCGGATGTTTGAGTGTTTTTTCTCTCAAAGCGCACCAGTTACTAGCAGACCGGCAAAGACGAACATCAAAACACCCATTGCACCATCGACGACGTGGGCCTTTCTGCGTATAGTGTTGATCGTGTCCCCCTTTGAGAGAAATGAAGCGACTGTGACATACCAAGTCCCATCAATGACCATACCTAGAATTCCCATTCCGATAAGGGTACTGAGTACAACATCAGCCTCTATAAATGGGGAATACAATGCCAGCATCCAAGCCAATATCTTTGGGTTGAAGATGGCAATGAAGAACCCCTGGAGAAAACCAGTGGCCCCACTCGACTCAATCTCAACGAGCCCATCAGTGTCCTTGGGCCCGTTTATTGCATGACTGAGGAATGTAATTCCCAACCACAGTAAAATCAGGGTTCCTCCCCACTTGAGTAATACCTCCACCCCTGAGTGAACAGACAGTGCAGTGGCAAGTCCCAAGGCGGCTGTGAAAGCGTATATCCCAAATCCAATTCCATGTCCGATCCCCGTGGCTATACCTTGCTTACGCCCACCTGAAATGGTGTTCCTGAGAACAACAGCAAGAGAGGGTCCCGGACTCATTGCCCCGAGGGTGAAAACCATGGCCAAGGCTAGCCAAGCCTCTGGACTCAATCAAACCACACTCTCGCTCAAGAGTACATTCTCTCTATTTCCTCAGCCCAGTTTTCACGTATCTGCTTTCGGCGAATCTTTAGGGTTGGGGTCAACTCACCATGGTCGACGGAGAAGTCTCTTGGTAGGATCGTGAACTTGCGAACTTGCTCAGGAGGTGCGAACTGATTGTTCAGTTCTTTCACCTTGGCGTCTATCATCTCGTATAGATTCTCAACTTCCTTTTCAACGCTGGATCCCTTGCCCTCTAGCTCCGCAATTTGCTTTGCTGGATCCTTGGGAACCTTCTGCGCATCCACACCGTGGTGGTCTCGCAACACGGCTCCGATATCCAAAGTCAACAACGCAGAGCAGAATTTCCTCTGATCTCCCACTAAGAAGCACTGCGATACCTCGGGTATTGATTTCATTGTCTCCTCGATTACAAGAGGGGCTATGTTTTTCCCGCCGGAGTTGACGTAGATCTCCTTCTTTCGGCCAGTGATGTACACGAAACCGTCCTCATCGATCTTGCCGATGTCTCCTGACATCAGCCATCCATCTTCAGTCATCGTTTCGGCCGTTGCCTCCTCATTCTGGAAATATCCCTTCATGATGTGGCGACCTCGGAAAAGGATCTCACCATCATCTGCCAATTTCAATTCGGTTCCCCCGAAGGCCTTTCCAACACTCCCAATCTTGTTGGCACTGCCATGCCCAAGTGTCGCACCTGCTGTGGTCTCTGTCATCCCATAGCCCTCGTAAACTGGAATTCCGAATTTGTGGAAGAACCGGAGTATGTCAGGGTTGATTGGGGCCGCGCCTGTGACTGCGAACCTCACATTACTCATGCCGACAGCCTCTCTAGCCTTTCCTTTCAGATAACCTCCAATCAGTGGCAGGCCGCTGAGGGTTTTGAGTGCCCCGGAACCAAATTTGGAAAAGAGGCTCGAGTATATTTTCTCATAGATTCTGGGGACGCCAATGAATAGGTGTGGCTGCACCTTTTTTGCATAGTCCACAACATGGAGAGCGTTGTCCACAACATGCATGTGGATGGCTGATCTGCACCACAAGTGGTTGTCAACCAATTGTCCGAATACGTGAGCCAAAGGCAGCCAGGAAACGTAGTTCTCCCCTTGGTTAAGGGTAATTATCCGGTCAACCTCGGAGAGCTCAGCATCCCAGTTGTCATGTGTGAGCATGACACCCTTCGGATTTCCAGTTGTCCCAGAGGTGTAGATAAGTGCCGCGAGGTCGTTCGGCTCAATGCCATCGATCCTGGAGTGAACTTCAGAATCCGTCATGTCCTTGCCCATTTCAAGAAAATCAGTCCAGGAGATCGCCATTTCATGGTCTATCGGCTCGACCCCATCTAAAGTCACTACACACTCGACATCTGGTAGGTTCTCGAGTATCTTGGCGAATCTTCGACTAGGGGTCTTTTCAGGGTCCCCTCCCGATTGGGGGTTGTCGCCTATGATCACAACCTTTGAGCCTGAGTCTCCGATGACCCACTCAACCTCCTCGGGAGAACAGGTGTGATACACTCCGACACCTACGCCATTCGTCATTTGTGTGGCTCCATAACATGAGTACCACTCGGGGCGGTTGTAGGCATAGATGCTCATGCGGTCCCCTTTTTCAAAGCCCATTGACATAAGCGACTTCGATATCGAAACCACCTCATCTGAGAACTGCTTCCATGTTTTCGTGTCCCATTCCCAACTGCCATCCGAGGCATTTCCAGCCTTTACAGAGAGGGCTGGTTCATTGGCGTACAATTCGGCATTCCTGAGCAAGTTCCGGGGCGTCAGTGTGATGGTCATCACCCAGTGTAGCGTACTACACCGTATAACCATATTCCGTAATCACTCTGGTAGTACGGATTTGAAATTGGCTCTCCAATCTGCACCGCCGTTCCTGTTTGCCAGCGGAGATGCAGGTGAGGGGTGCCAACAAGAGGATATTGTCACATCGCTTCCATGGAAAGCCGACGTAGCCCTACTTTCGGCATACTTTCCAACTCCGATGACGACCTCTGCTTCTATGATGTCCACGACCTCCCTCAAGTAATCATCGCATCTTTCCAACATAGATCTCACCACAGGACCCCCTATCTTGTCTGGTGTTATGTTCCTGGCCCTATCGCCCAAAAAAAACATCAAGGGACAATGGTTCACTAGGAAGACGTTTTTGAAGATATTATCGATCAACCCGTACTTCTCCTCTAACGCGCCCCAGAGCCTAGTCCCACTGACCTCTTCCCTCGGCCATTCTAGGCCCCGTATCGGGCGCCTTGGATGGATCCTTCTTGGCTCAAGCACACGGATTCCCTTGATACCAATTAGATCACGAACGACAGTAGTGGCGGCAAATGGAATCCCCATCTGGCCCATTCCATGGGGGCCTGGATTCATGCCCAATAAAATCGTCTTTGCCCCGGCTGTTGTGGATTTCTCCAGATACGCCACATGAACATCCCAAGCGTAAGCTAACGGATTGTACACACAATCTACGATTTGATCTGACATCAATCGATCTGCGAAGATCTCCATGTCATCCCTCAGTTTCGCAGTCGCCCCGATTATCTTACTTGTTGACATCTTTTCACCTACAACCTCACATCGGCAACTATACCACCAGTAAATCTCAATAGCTGAATGGGACTTATCGGGAATACAGTGTCAGAAGATCCGGCCGCGCCCCAGACCAATTCAAAATGAAATAAGTCTTGATCGATGAATGTCACACACCCGTTCTTGTGGCCAAAGGGCGGAACCCCACCAGGTTCATATCCAGTCTCTTGAAGGACATACGAGGCCGTGGCAATCTTTGGCTTGAAACCAAGTAGATGCTTTAATTTCCGCTTCCTATCAACTTTGTTCGCGCCACTTGCTATCACGACCACTCCCCCCATTTCTCCCTGGAATACAATTGACTTGGCAATCTGAGCCACATCGCAACCGACCTGAGCCGCTGCATCCTCACTGGTGACTGTGCCCTCGGAGTATCTTCTAGGGCTGGGCTTGAACCCGATCTTTTGACACTCGGCCAACCATCTGTCGTGCCGGTCCATGACCATCCACATTAGCTGTTGGCGTATCAGGATTAGGGGGGCTATTTGATGATCCCTTGTCCCTCCCACCATATGTGAACTGGCCCATTGGACCCTATGGAACCTCGATGGGACTGCTTCTGGCATTGACGCTGCCCCTTCACTTGATTTGGACTAGAAAGAATCCCGATTACAGGGTGACTCCGAGTGAACTGATTTCGGAAATTAAGACCAGAGGCTACGTCTGGCACATCTCATTATACCTTGCCATGTTCCTATTCAAGGCATTCACGGATTATCACAACGAGCCCCTCAAAGCAATGGTTGGCGGATTTACCCATGTCGTGTACTCCATAGAGGCCGATCTTGTCTTTCACATACAAGAGAGGTTCAGAAATGACCTCGTCTCGGAGATACTCTCCCTTCACTACCTCTTCGCCTACCTGTTCATCATATGGTATCCTCCGATGCACTACATACTTTCTAAGGACCCAGATCTTGCAGACCTAGCCGCCATGAATTACTTTGTGATATACCTACTCGCAGTCCCATTCTACTTATTCTTCAACGTGGAAGTAACATCAAGCTTCATCCCCGGTGTTGATGCATTGATGTACCATGATGGATGGAATATTGAGTTCTTCACGAGCAACGACCCACTTGATAATGGGATACCCAGCTTGCATGTCGGCCTCCCGATATCGCTTCTCATGATACACAGAGCCTACACCAGACAAAGAGGCATTGACATCTCTGAATGGCGCCATCGAGGTTTGGACGTCTTCATCATGTCGAATGTCGCCATATACCTTTTCTCGATACTTTACCTAGGCATCCATTGGGTCTCTGACGTGATCCCAGGATTGATTCTGGCGGTCATCTGCTCCAGGTTTTGCATCTACATTCAACCCATCTTGAGAGGAGGGGGGATGAGGGGGGCCCTCAAGGTAATGAGGCAAAATACGAGGCCGATCTTAGTGAGTATCACCGTGGGCGCTATCTTGTTGATGGGCACCGTTGAGGGGCCAGGTACCAATCCTGCGAATCCCGACTTCAGGATGGAGGGAGATGATGTAAGGTTGGAAATCCTCGAGGTGCATAGTCTGGACCAGCCTGTCATTATCACAGTTGAGAACCTCGGACAGGTAACCGTTCAAGCCCTCCTTGCTGATATAGAAAATGTAGAACCACATGCAGATAGGGGAATCATAGATTTCGACTCCGTCATTCCCATGGGGACTTACTCCATGTTGCGACCCGGATCCACGTGGACTCTCGAATACACTCCGGAAAGCATTACAGAGAATAAGGTAATCTTGTTTAAGGCGGCAACGACAGAGAGCGGAGTCGCGGAGGTATCCCTACTCAATGAATACCCGGATTCAGATACACTGTTGTTCTCTGGATTCCTGATAAGCATGTTTTCTTTTGTTATTGCAGGAGCCTCGATAAAACGCTATCCAATCAAGTAGGCCAGTCTAGGACATGAGGTTGAAAACTGCCAGACTACCTAGGTAAAGGCCAGACATTGAGCCCGCACCTAGCCACATGCCTAGTCGGAAGTTCGGATAGTTCCTTCTCCATATGTAGAGGGACTGAGACATCCAGAATATGATCACTATGATGAACCAAACTGGGAACACCAACTGAGGGAGAACTGCCACGGCGATCATGAATACGAAACCAATCACGCACTCAGGCCTCGAACCGAATCTTTCTGGCAATAAAAGAAGGGAGATTGAGCTCATAGCAATGATTACGACGGGCATTAGTAATCCCCAACCAAGCAGGACTGGCAATTCGAGATAGACCTCAAGGAGGGCCACTGAGAAGCCGGACAGAGGAGGGAGCGCTACTGGCCAGAGGGGAGGTCTGTCCCATTTCATGTTAGTAATCACGCCTAGGGCGAGGGCAATGAACCCTACTAAACCAGCCGGAAGGTTTTCTTTAGATTTCACCACCTCGCAGCACCATGTCGAAGGGAGAGATAGTGCTGGGGGCCCTCGCCCCACACCCGCCACATGTCGTGTATGCAGAAAATCCTGATCAAAACGAACCAGTTTCGGAGGGGGGGTGGGAGACCCTAAGATGGGGCTATCATCGCTTGGCGAGAAAACTAGAGACCATTGACTATGACGTGATGGTCGTTTTCACGCCCCACTGGCAGACGTACGTAGGAACGCATTTCCTAGGAGTACCACGTTTTTCATCCAAATCCGTCGATCCAGTCTTTCCCAACATATTCCGCTACAACTACGACCTAGATGTGGATGTTGACCTCTCAGAGGCGATGTGCAAGGCTGCTTCCGATGCAGGATTGATTACAAGAATGATGCGTAACCCAGATTTTAGGGTCGACTATGGAACCATAACTTCCTGTCACATGATGAATCCGAGGTGGGACAAGCCAATCATTACCATCAGCTCCAATCGAAACACACACTACTACTCGCCAGAGGTCATGATCGAGCAGGCGCTAGCGTTGGGCAGGGCCTGCAGGACGGCGATTGAGGAGAGCGGCAAGAGAGTAGTGCTAGTCAGCAGTCACAGCCTATCCCACAGACACTTCGTGACAGAATCTCCACTGCCCGAGGACATGAGCAAGGAACACATCTACAACCATAGCCAATATGTCTGGGACATGGCACTCATCGACTTGTTTCGACAGGGCAAGATGAGGGAGGCTATCGACATAATGCCCGAGTTTACTGAGCAGACTATTGCCGAGACTGAGGGCGGAGGACTCGTTTGGATGATGGGGGCCATGGGGATGCCGGAGTACCCTGCGGAGATATACGGGTACCAATCAGTGATCGGAACTGGCAATTGCATCGCGGCATGGGTCCCCCAGCCTGACAAGCGTGAGATAGTGCTGTGAGGATGAAACCATGGACCATGACATAATTCAATTCGGCCTCTATGTGCCGCCTCACCCACATCCGCTCCTCTCGCCGGGAGCGAGCGAAGGATACCAGCGTCTGCGTGATGCATTCGATACCTGCAGGGAGAGGATAGAGAACAGCGATGCGGACCTCATCATCGTGTACTCCACAACATGGCCATCAATCATCGGGCACCAATTCCAAGCTAACCCAAACTCTGAGTGGGTCCATGTGGATGACGATTTCCACTACCTAGGTAGTATGCCTTACTCGTTCACAATGGACTCAGTTTTTGCTGAAGCTTGCGTCGAGAAGGCAAAGGAAAGGGGACTCCAAGCCAGAGCGGTGAATTATGACGCCTTCCCCATAGACACCGGATCCATCACAGCACTGTCCCTGTTGAATCCAGAAAATAGGATCCCAGCGACCATCGTCTCAAGCAACATGTATGCCAACAGGTCTGAGACCATAGTGCTAGGAAAGGCCATTCGCGATGCACTCACGGAAGAAAAAAGGAAAGCAGTTGTCGTGGTAGTATCCAGCTTGTCGAACAGGATGTTCACCGAACCCATCGATCCTTCCAAAGACCGAATACACAGTCAAAAGGACGATGACTGGAATCGGAAAATACTGGAGTTCTTCGAGGACGGACGACTCGAGGATCTCAGCCAACTCTCAAGGGAGATACATGGTCAGATCAGGGTCCAGAAAGTAGTCGCCTACAAACCAGCCTGGTGGATGGCTTCCACGATGGGCCAACACAACAACTACGAGGGCGAAGTTCTGTCCTACGAGGCACTCAACGGGTCTGGTGGAGCAGTTATACAGTTGACACCGTCCGTTGGCTCGATAGGTGACAAGGAATTCGATGAGGACGATGTGGAATACTACCGTGGCGACAGGAACGTCCTCGACCAAGGGGGAGTCTGATTTTGAGGGATGGCCCGATCTACTCCGAAAATGCACCAAAGGCCGTAGGCTCCTACCCTCACGCATTCGGGTCGGGGGACCTGATCTTCGTGAGTGGGGTGGGGCCTAGGCAGAAAAATACCGATGAAATACCCGGGGGCCCCACGAGGGGGCCTGATGGTCAAAACATGGATTATGACATAAAGATGCAGACGAGGGCCGTGATAGAGAACATTAAAGCGATTTTACAGGACGCTGGGTCCTCACTTGAAAAAGTAGTAGATTGCACATCGTTTCTGGTTGACATGGAGCGAGATTTCAAGGGCTACAATGAAGTGTACGCAGAGTATTTCTCTGATATACAATGCTCTAGGACTACCGTCGAGGTTGGCTCACTTCCAACACCCATTGCAGTGGAGCTGAAGGTAATTGCGACCAGGTAGTCGTTGTAGCTAAAAAACCTGATCAGTTGCAACCGCAACCGGGGCCGCAGGAGTCTGCCTTCGAAACCTGATGTTGAACGCCTCCCGGTCCGTGAACATGACCATGGGCGACCTCGTCCTTTGTTGCCTCTCTTACATCGACTACCTCGACCGAGAACTCGAGCGTCTTTCCGGCCATGACGTGGTTGAAGTCCACAGTCACTTGTTCTCCGTCGATCTTGGTGATCGTGAACATTGTCATGCCCCCTCCCTCTGTCTGAGCATAACTTGACATTCCAACCTCGATGGGCATCGCAGTTCCGAAGACACTCTTGTCAACCACTTGGAACATACTTTCATCCCTCTCTCCGTAGGCTCTATCTGGAGCGAGCTTGAAGGTCCTCTCGTCCCCGATGCTTGCACCCATTAATTCTTCTTCAAAGCCGGAAATCATCTTTTTGTGGCCTACCAAGAATGTCAGGGGCTCACCACCTTGATTTGTATCGAATATCTCACCATCTTCGAATTTTCCTGTGTAGAAAACCCTCGCGACGGTGTCGTTTGCTACTGTGCTCATGATCATTGCAACAGGGGGTCCCTTGTATTGTTATGGGTTTTCAGTATCTGCTGATTACGAGCATAATTTCAACAATGGGTGCTCAATGGGTTCATCATGGAGAAAGGGTCAAATGGTGGATTTGATCCAAAAAAAGAGATTTTCAAGCCTCTAGATGTTTCAGAGAGCCTCGAGAGAAGTTTGGGTCTGTACGGATTGATTGCTATATCCCTGTCAGCGACCCTGGGGAGCACCCTCTTCGTCATCCCCGCGCTGGGGGCAGACACACTCGCAGAACAAGGCGGGACAGGCGCAGGATTATGGCTAGCATTCATTGTCGCTGGGGTAGTAGTCCTACCGAGTGCCCTCTCAAAGGCAGAATTAGGAACAGCGATGCCGTCCTCAGGGGGTTCCTACGTTTACATCCGCCAGACTTATGGAGCTTGGATGGGAATGATATCTGGTCTAGGGCTTTGGGCCTCCTTCGGATTGAAATCCGCATTTGCACTGATAGGATTCAGTGCCTACATTTACGCGATTCAAGAGCCACTCGGATTCGAGTTCACTGAGACAATGTCCAAGGTCATTGCAATTTTCCTGCTTTCACTCATCGTAATGGTCAACATAATGGGCGTCAAGAGCATAAAGAAGATTCAGATCCCTATCGTCGGAATATCAGTCCTGTTCATCTTGGCACTGACGGTACTGGCGGCGGGTGACCCATCCTTTGAATGGGGGAAACCAGTAGACGCACAAGCATTCTCGCAGGACGGCCTTTTCTCAAGGAATGGCATGACCAACCTTGGTACAGCATCAGCCTTTGTGTTCCTATCCTTCGCTGGTGTCACCAAGATCGCCGCAGTTGCTGGGGAGATCAAGTCCCCATCTGAGAACCTCCCTAGGAGCATGATTTGGACTTTGGTTTTGGCCACGGCAATCTATGTCTTGGTGTCCTACTTTCTGTTCGGTATGCTGGAACCAAGCGAACTCGGCATTGGCACGGACAAGCCAGACAAAGCCCCGATCCACACATTTGCAGTCGAAGTTGGGGGAACGAATCTTGGACTTTTAGCAGCGGCAGTGGCCATTATTTCGATGGCGGGAATGGCACTATCAGGGGTCCTGGGCTCCTCTCGATTCATCTTCGCGATGTCGAGGGACAATCTCATCCCCCAGGTCTTCGAGGAGCTGAATCCAAAATACGAGACTCCCCACTATGCAATCATCATCACTGGCGCGGCCATGGCAGTTGCCATACTGACCATCCCGGTAGGTGACGTGGCGAAACTAGCTTCTGGGTTCAAGATCATGATTTTCATGCTCATAAATTCCACCGTGATAGTATTGAGATGGCTACCAGATGGAGAAACGTGGTATACACCGTCCTTCAAGAGCCCAATGTTTCCTGCGATGCAGTTTTTCGGAGTAATCTCAGGGCTGATACTCTTACTCTTGATGGGTATCAGCGCACTCATAGGAGCCTCAGCTGCGGTTGGGATTGGCACAATGATCTACCTCTCATACGGCAGGAAGCGAGCAGAGGAAAGCCTAACACCATGGAGCATCATTAGGTCCAAAATGCTCAACAAGGAACAATACGAAGCCAAGAAGTTATGGCTCGTCTTCAACGCCTGCGCCCATCCCCAAAACTCCAGTCACCTGACGCTGAAGGAATTCACCAAGGCGCTTGGGGTGCTTGAGCCGCCGGCAGAATCTTCCCGCGTTGAATCATTGTTCAATGAGATAGACGCCGATGGGGATGGAAAAATAGACATCGAGGAATTCATTCAATCGATGTCCGCCGAATCTACGAGTTAGAATAAGTCATCATCATCAGTCGTATCGTCTTCAAAGGACATCATGGTTGAGGCTTTTTTCGGTTTTGGTGGATCCTTGGCCGGGGTTTCTACGACATCCTGTGGTACAGGGGCGTCCACGGTGGGAGTATCAGCCCCCTCTGATCTAGCCATCACTCTCATACGCTGTTCGTCCCGGGCCATGATCTCCAGTAGCCTTTCCCTGGCCTTGTCATGATGTTGTTGCATGAACATGGCATCGTGTTCCAACAATGGAGAGTCCGAGATTATTGTCAAGTCCATCCAGTCCCCATCCTCAGCGAGGAACTCGGCAAACGGCTCGAATTTGAGGTCTGACTTCTTAATCTGGGTGTAGTGGAGTGCATTACCCATTCTATGTTCGACTCCCGCGAAGTGGCAGTAGAACTTGCTTCCCCCTAATCGGGTCCTGACTTTGTCGAATAATTCAGCATAATCTTCACTGGTTCTCATGCAACCATGCCCTCTGGCGTGTATGTGCGCCATGTTCAGAACCGGAACCGTCCCAGGGACGTGATTTACGACCTCCAATACCTCATCAACTGTGCCCCACAACTCCTGTCGCCCTGAAGTTTCTATTCCGATCAGGGGGGGCTCTTCGCTGTGGACCCATGGGAATGCAGCGTAATCCTCCTCCTCTTCCGGTCTGCCCCAGATTTCTCTTATTCTGTCCACGATTCCAGCGAAGATCGTCGCCACCTTCTCATTAGCTTCCCTGCCCGGCCCCTCCTCGCCATACGGGCCAACATGGAAAACGACGTGCCTGGCGTTCACGATCTTGGATACCTGGAGGGCGACCTCAAATTTCGTCAAGGTCCGATTTCGTTCTCTTGTGTTCCCCAAGAGCTCTGCATAGTAGGGTCCGTGGAGGTTCATTTGGAAACCGGTCTTGTATGATAGGATGCCTGCTTGCCAATATTGGTCAAAGTGGGCAGGCTGAATCGTTCTGACCGTCTGGATTTCCATGGTCTCTAGTCCTAGAACTGTGATGTCATCCATGCCCTCTACTATTGTCCGCCCCTTGCAAGACAGAGGCACGCCTGCAGGTCCTAGTCTTAGTGGCATCCCATGACCTCCGGGTCCGCCGGAGGGACACCGACTTCTAAAATGATGGACTAGAAGTACGGGTTTCATATTCCCGCTGAGCGCCTGATACCCTCGTTTGAATAACTACTTGAGGGCAAGTTCAGAAGCATCCTACTGACCAGCGACTGCATACTCCTGCTATCAGAGACCCCTGTTTCAACCCCGAGGCTATGATGGATTTCGACTCCACCGTTGTGAACGTCAAGTATCGCCACTATGGAAACAAGGCCTCTGGAACGCAACAGATCCCCTACGCTCTTCTCATCCACCCCCTCCAGCCGTGCGATCCAAGACCTGCCTTCTGAGGTCATGGAAATGAAACCAATTTGACGGATCCGCTCTACAATCGACCCCCATGCTCGATCAGAGTCCATATTTTCACGTTCATCGACGATGACCACCGTCTTAGCCCCCTCCAGCTCTGCGAAGACCATCGCAGCACCTGTCGCAGATGCTGCGGATTCAGACTTTCCAAAAGACGAGGCCTCGATCAATAACCAGTGGGCCCCCGATAATGAGGATCTAACATCGAACTTCGAATGGTCGAAATTTTCATCCCCGGCGTTAAACCAAGTGCAATCGTGTCCGCTAGCACCCAGATCTGCGACCATTTGCATCGCAATACCATCGTTGGAGCCCAAGCCCACGATTTTTATCCTAGTCGACTCCAATCTACGACCTCCACCTTAGCAACGCGATGGCTCTGCCAAACCCAAGCAGTTGTTGACCTGCGTCATGATCAACGGATGCTTGGATAACCTCTCCCCCATTTTCACCGACCAATCGAACAATACCACCCCAGCGATCCTTGTGTGAAGGATCCCTAATCAGCGATGCGTCGATAACTAGACATTCAACTGCGCCCTCTTCGGCACAAGATCGAATCTCTTCTATGCCATATGCGACTGCTCCGTCAGTGGACACCCTCCTGAGAGACTCCTCTATGGCCCGAACTTCGTGAATTACCGAATATTCCCCTAGAACACTGTCGGCTAGACCGTCCGAGATTACCTCATTGGCCGCGGCACGCCCACCAATCGATGTCCCCACGTTCACGATCTTTTCAGACATGCTGAACTCACGGAATAACGTTTCAAAACCCTCTCTGGCGATTCCCGGCCCACAGATAATTACTGGCATTGAAGAGGAAAAGACCAGACTGGCCTCTCTTGCCACTCTACTGAAAAACTCTGACCTAACAGCGGTAGAGTCTTTCCCCCATTTTCCGCCCCCCCTCATGTTGAATGATGAAATGTCTCTGATGCCGTGTTTCGCAACCTCAAACAGAAGGACTTCGTCGTTCTCAACCACGATTAGCCCCACTCGCGGTCTACTGCCTTCTCGTACAGCAGAACTGATCAGATCTAAGTCGGGCTGCCCGATCCCCCCCTCTCTGGAAATTTCGATCTCAGAGCCGATTTCAATGGTGTGTGTGTGGTAGGACCCAATGTCGACGGGACCTTCCACGATCACGCCCTGAAGTCTCAAATTATCTGAGAATGGATGAAAACTTGTTTCCTCAACCCTCAAGGCTATCCACATGGGCTTCCTTTCTGCCTGCTTTGACCTTCCGCCTTCTTGTGTGCCGGTGGTAGAGTCACGTCTGTGAGTCAACATCCCCACTTCCGCACCCTCCGTGCAAACCTTGGATAGCGTCCATAGGTCATCCTCGTCATCCACTCGGATCCTAATCCCCGTTTCTGTCTCGGATACTATCCTCATGACAGCACCTCAGCCGAAGACTCCGAACAATTGACCTTCTTCATCGATGTCCATTCCCGCGGCGCCAGGTACCTTTGGCAGCCCAGGCATCGTCATCATGGAACCACATATGACCACCACAAAACCCGCTCCGGCGTTCAACCTCACCTCACGTATGGGCAACTCGTAACCAGTTGGCGCTCCAAGCAAGTCCGCCCTGTGTGAGAAGGAGTACTGCGTCTTCGCCATGCAAACCGGTAGGCCCCCATAGCCCCACGATTCAATTCTCTCCACGGCCATAAGGACATCCTCCGGGAATTTCACTGAATCAGCCCCATAGAGTCCTGTCCCAATAGTCGAGATTTTTTCTAGAATACTAGCATCGCGAGGGACCAGTGGATTGTAGGGCCTTCCTGCAGAGACATGGCCTTCAACCGACTCCAAAACTGATCTTGCCAATTCGACTGCGCCCTCGCCGCCCTTCCCGTGTCCCTCGAAAAGAACCACCTCTCTGGCGCCGTTCGCTAGGGCGATGTCCTTGATGGAAGATAGCTCGCGGTCCGTGTCGGTGCTGAATCTGTTGATCGAGACAACCACGGGAATCCCAGTACGCGTGAGATTGGCCAAATGACGAGCCAGGTTCGTCGATGCTCCAATCAAAGTTGCTTCTACGTTCTCAGTGGCAAGCTCCTCGCTAGTGGGCCTTCGAGACCCTTTATTTCCAAAAGCCCCCCCATGGAGTTTCATTGATCGCACCGTCACGTTCAAGACTATGCAATCTGGGATTATCCCAGATGAATCTGATTTTATCTGAAGAGCCTTTTCCGCCCCCATGTCGGCACCAAAGCCTGCCTCAGTGACAACGTAATCGCACGTTGACAATGCGATGGAGTCCGCCACAACAGAGGAGTTACCATGCGCAATGTTGGCAAATGGCCCGCAATGTATGAATGCAGGATCGCCCTCAAGAGTTTGAACCAAGTTCGGGAGAAATGCATCCCTGAGAAGCAATGCCATCGCCCCACCAGCATTTAGTTGATCAGCGGTCACGGGCGCGCCATCCATGTCCGATGCCACTACAACCCGTCCCAACCTTTCTCGCAAATCGCGGTAATCCTTGGAAAGCGCCAATATCGCCATCACCTCACTTGCAGCAGTGATATCGAACCTTTCTTTTCGAATCGGGCCATTGACCTTGGCACCCTGGCCGATGGTTATCGAACGGAGGCTTCTGTCGTTCATATCCATGACTCTGGGCCAGAAGACCGAGTCTGTGTCTATGTTCAGAACATTTCCCTTATTCAGGTGGTTATCGAGCATGGCAGATAGGAGATTGTGGGCCATTGAAACAGCATGCAGGTCACCTGTGAAGTGGAGATTGATGTCCTCCATGGGCAATACCTGGGAATATCCTCCTCCGGCAGCCCCTCCCTTTATTCCGAAAACAGGGCCCATGGAAGGCTCGCGAATCACGCAGCATGACTTTTTCCCGGATCGGTTCAGTCCTTGATTCAAACCAATGGTCGTGACTGTTTTCCCCTCCCCAAACGGAGTTGGGTTGACACTCGTAACCAGAATCAACTTCCCCTTGCCAGACCCACGGCTTTCCTTCAGTCTTGTCCAGTTTACCTTCGCTATGTGCGGGCCGTGCAACCTCAGGTCATCCCTGTCCAGTCCTATCGATTCTGCAACTTCTCGTATTGGCAACAATTCGGCTTGCCTCGCAATCTCAAGGTCGGAATCCATCATCCGGCCGACGGCAAACCCCACTTGAAACCTTCATCCGATACTGGGTGGTGGGACCCCCAATGAGGGCCCCTTCAATGTGGGGGATCGCAGGATCCCCAATCGATCACTCCATCACTCCATTGCTGTTCCAAACAATTGGGAAGACCTTGGGTGTGTCCTCGACAGAGACGATCAGATTGGAGGTAAAAGACGCCGAAGAATTACTCAGATATCTCTCCAAGACAGAAGGGGACATATGGCTATCCTGTACTTCACCAATCAAACACTCGCTACACTCCTCGATTGAAGACCAGACACACCCAGCATCATCCTTCAACCAGATAATGAAAAAGGACAATTTGTACAAAGTCGCCAACACCGATGGCCAAGGATTCATTCTAGCCTGCAGGGAGATGGGGTTGGAACCATCCAAGGCAAGCATCATGATCAGGGGTGGCGGTTCGACAGCGAGGTCTGTAGCTCTGGAATGGTCACGATCTGGTGGTGTGATTGTTCCAGTTGGTGGAAGACGTGAACTCGGAAATGGCCCATGGACTGCAAATACAGTCTCTCAGAATTATGCAGATCTTGGGGTCGATTTCGATGCAAGCCCCGGCAATAGTGAAACCTCGGACATGAATGTAACAACGAAGGTTTCCGTCTCATACGGCAATGATTGGAGTGTAGACGACTTCGCGATCAGGATGGTTGTCGCTCAACACCTCCTATCCTGGGAGGTCCTCTACGCCCCTGATCTGGTTAATGCACTCCCCTCAGTGTCTGAGGTATGTGCACTGCTATCGCAAGCAGATTGAGATATACCGCTCATAAAAGGTCAACATCATATGTCATGGTGGGCCCGGGGGAGATCATGGCCGACCCATTGAAAGACCTCCTTGCAGACTTGCCTTTCCTCAACGACACAACTTGGCAGTTTGTCGCTGCTATCATGATTACTCTCGGATTGTATGTCGGGCTCAGATTCCTGATCGGCAAGTGGAGGGAGGCAGTGCTCAGAACCGAGGAAGCATGGGACGATGCCCTCCTAAACGCCGCCGAATCCAGAGCTTATGGGCTGTATTTTATTGGGTCACTGAACCTTACTTTGATTTGGATATATGGCCGGGGCAGCGAGGTAGACTCCAATTCGTCGGATTATTTCATCGGAGCGTACATCATTCTGGCGACGAGCCTTATTAGCGTTGTAATCAAGCACTTTGCACCACTCCTCCTAGACCGATTCACGAGGAAGTCTGCAGTGACCGTCTCGGGTGGGAACCCCCTGCTCATATTCATTGGCAGAGCCGTAGTCTGGTTCTTCGGCCTCCAACTCGCGATGGACAGATTCGGTGTCGAGCTCATCGGAGTGCTCGCATCACTCGCAGTGTTCTCTTTGATCATAGGTCTGGCTATCCAACAGAGCCTCGGCAACATCGTCAACTCGTTCCTCCTCTCATTGGATAGACCATTCGACGTTGGCGACAGGATCGAGGTGGATGATCAACTTGGGACTGTGGTCTCAGTTGGAATCCTGTCGACGAAGATACTTACACTGGACGAGAGGCTCGTCGTAATACCCAACAACACACTGATCTCTTCCAGCATAACTAACTTTGCCAGAGGCGGTGGAGATGGGATGGCCAGGAGATTATACCTCACAATCGACGTAGGCGTCGACTACGATGAGGACCCCGCGCACGTCAAGGGGGTCCTGCTGGAGGTCCTTGAGAAGTCCCCTTTCGTCCTGGATGACCCAGCACCCCGAGTCCACTTGTGGGAGCTCGCAGACTCATCCGTCATCTTCAGATTGTTCGGGTATCTCGGTGACTACGCTGATGAGCAACTGGCCCGAGACTACATACTCCAAGAGGTCCACTACAGATTCGGCATCGAGGGAATATCAATCCCATTCCCAACGAGCATCGAACTGAGGGAGAAGCCATCGCCCTTCACGGGCGGGGCGACTGAGAGCAGGGAGCACAAGAAGGCCACTGCGCAGTCCATGGCACGAATGAGGGCCAGGAAGGAATCCCGAGAGCTTCTCATGGAGCGAGAGAGGATGGAGCGGGAGTTAGAGTGGCAGAAGGCTCGACTGAAGAACCAAGACGGCTTGAAAACGTCTGAGTTAGAGGACTTGAGATCAAGTATCAAGGACTTGGAGAAGGCCCTACAGTCTTTCGACACAGAATAACCCTTTCATGATAGATGATTCTATATCAAAAACCCTCATTGGATAATCGATGGCCGGTACCAGCCTGCGGACCATCGGCCTCTCAATGAAGAACGCCGACTGGGCAAACACGCCTCAGCACTCGATCACCGAGTTTTTCACGATCGGCAGGGTACTCAACTCAATCCCAGATGGGGACGGCTTCCTCTCGCAGATCGAGTTGGTGAAGGTACACGCAAGGTCGCTTGAGGACTTCCAGAACCTCGCTGATGGCTCCCCCGCCAGCCAAATCATGAAGATCCGAGAGGTGAACATAGACACAGAGACGATCTCGATTGTCATGGCGAACCTCAACGGCCCCTTCTTCAGGATGCTTCGCAGCCTCGAGAACGTCTGGCCCATAAGTCCCACAAACTGGGAAAAGGGTAGTGGAATCCTCGTCACGGTGTATGGCGACCAGCCCACCTTGAGAACGCTCGCAAAGAGGTCCAGAGAAATTATGAAGACCAACAAAATACTGTTCACCCTCTCATCCCCCAAGACCGAGTTCTTCGTCGAGGAGATCCCTGATCGTAGGAGGGAGACGGTGAAAACCGCCATCACCATGGGCTATTACGAGTACCCCAGACGCTGCACGCAGCGGGACATCGCGGATCGCCTGAACCTCAAACAGGCCACAGTGTCTGAACACCTTCAGCGCGGGGAGATGAGCATCATGACATCCTGGTCCGATACCATGTAATCCTCATGGCCCTCTGATGCCAGCAAGTATACCCAAGAGTACCAGAATAAAACCCGCCACGGGCAGTGCTATGACCCTGAAGCGATTCGATCCGAACGCGCCTTCGAGCCGGCTTCCAAATAGGGTCCATGCAGATATCCCAACGACGCAATAGACGGTCACAATAGCCACTATCGCGACCCCCCCAGCGAGGTCTCCGCCAAATGGATCGATGTATTGAGTCACGTAGAGTATCACGAAACCCCACTCCTTCCCGTTGACCCACTGCATCAAGAACCCAGCCATAGGCCCTAGCCTTGGCAACTCTGCATCGACGTCGTAAGCGGTCGTTAGCCTCGACACGAAGAGCCCTAGGAGTATGATGAAAGACACTCCGACCCAGTGGATCACAGCCTTGAGCCCCGGCTCGGAGTCAAATTCCAAGACGACTACCAAGACCAGCATGTTCAACGAGACGAACCCGATTGCCATCCCGAGTATCAGCGGCAGGGTCCTCCTCAATCCGTGTATGCCAGAGTGAATGAAACAGGTCATGTTATTCGGCCCCGGCGTCACTATGCCTACCGTCACGAGCCCAAGGAGACCGAGAATCGAGACCATCGATGCCGTCATATTCGATTGACGACTATAACAACCCCTATTATGAATGGTTCCTTTGTTTATATGATCGGACACCCTTGGAGGTTCATGCAAGCAGGCTCTGCCTTGTCGAGGAAAAAAACCACCTTGTGGAATGCAAGAAGTCCGGAAGGGAAGGGGAAGGCAATTTTACTCTCGTTCTTGATGGTGATGCTTGTACAATCAACATACTTCAGCAGCTACACGGCCCCCGAACTCACAGAATCCCCAACACCCGCAGACGTCCACAACGGGAACTCCTACAGACACCTCAATGAGTCGATCTTCGAGGTCGGTCTAGGACACACTTGTGTCGTGGGCCACGACTCCTCGCTCCTTGGGTTCGGTGACCGCATGAAGTGCTGGGGCACCGGAGACATGGGCCAGCTCGGCATCGGGAACACCCAGGACATGGGAGACGAGGCCGGAGAGATGGGAGAGGACCTTCCTTTCGTTGAAACTGGCGCGGATCTAAACATCACCAAAATCGCCCTTGGGGAGGGCCACACCTGCGCTCTCTTTGAGAACGGGTCGGCAAAATGCTGGGGTGAGACCACCCTGATAGGCATAGGTTACAACGACGTGGATGGGTTCGGTGACGGCTATCAGGAAACTGGCGATGTCCTTCCTTACCTCCCCCTACCGACAGGTAGGACGATACTGGACATCGACGCTGGTAAGAGGCATACCTGTGCCATCCTTGACAACCAAGACATCACCTGCTGGGGGGAGAACAACCAGGGACAGCTTGGCACAGGCAACACCTCGCTCATCGGGGACTCGCCCGACGAGATCGGGGATGGGCTCCCCATTATCGCCGCCAGCCACTCATCGGCCACATCAGCTCCCGCCTCCCTCGCCCTCGGCTGGGACCACACATGCATCCTATTCGTGGATGGAACCGTGACCTGCTGGGGGTCCAATGCGCATGGCCAGCTTGGAATCGAGTCAACGACCACCATCGGGGACCAGCCGGGAGATATGGGGGACAGCCTCGTCCAAGTCGCCCTCCCATCCGGTAGGACGGCGACCCAGATCACAGCCGGCGACGGCTTCACCTGCGCACTCCTAGACAACTCGGAGGTCGCTTGCTGGGGCAACAACGACAAGGGCCAGATGGGTATAGGCACCACCTCGAACCAGGGCGACAGCGCCGGGGAGATGGGGGACTCACTCACGACCGTCGACCTCAGCTACAACGCCCTATCCGTCGATGCGGGTAGGGACCACGTCTGCGCAGTCGTCGACACCTCATCGGGGAGGGTCCAGTGCTGGGGCGGGAACCAAGCAGGTCAACTGGGCTACGGTGACACCCAGAACAGGGGTGACGGACTCAACGAGATGGGGTCTGCCCTTCAGAACGTGAACCTGGGGAATTATGGGATCCTGGCCGTGAGCGCGGGAGACCAGATGACCTGCGCCATCAACCAAAACAAGATGGTCTTGTGCTTCGGAATAAACGTCCGGGGCCAGCTCGGCGTTGGATCGACCCAATACATCGGCGACGACAGCCAGGACATGCCACCCTCCGAGACCCACATCGAGATCTGGGAATCGTTCGAGGGAAGCGGATGCAGGGCCTACCTCTTCCCGCCATTCCACCCCACGTTCTCAGGGTCGACGGTGGACGAGACATCGAACGACGTCGGCGACGACAACGACATGCAACTCCTCTCCGATGGCTGCCCCGTGGTCTCCTACGCAGACCAGGAGAACAACGACGTCAAGGCCGCGATCTTCGCAAATGGGCTCTGGACCGTCGAGACCCCGATCCCCGACACCACGTCCGTGCTCTCGACATCAGTGGCCGTCGACAACGACGACAGGGTCCACGTCATCGCAACGGATCCCTCCTACGACACCTCCAGCCAGGACATCGTGTTCTCGACCAAGGTCGCGGGACGATGGATCTCCACGCAGCTCCCCCAGTCCGCGAATGCCAACCTCGTCGACATGGTTTGGACCCCCGACGGCCTCGTAGCCACCTGGTCCACTGGCTCCAAGGTCACCTCGATGGAGTGCCCGTCATCGTGCCACCAGGCCACGCAGTGGTCCGAGGTCTTCGATCAGTCCTACTCCGGGGTCACCAACTTGGAGACGACGTACAACGAAGTCACTGACTCGGTCCACGTAGCCTTCACGATCTCGACCATGTCAGGGGACGTACTGAGGTACCTGACGACCACGGCGACCGGCGTCCAGACGGCGTTGGTGACCCCCGACTCATCCACCAGCGCGACGGAGAGGGGAATCTCGTTGGACTCGGACTTCGAGGGGACTCTCTACCTCGCCTACGAGAACGCGAGCGGCGATGTCATCCTATCGACGTGCAACCCCTCCACCTCGTCCTGCGCGTCCGCATCATCCTGGACCAGCGAGGACACTGGCCTGTCAGGGTCGGACATCCACCTCGGCGTCGATCGCAGCAAGAACCCCCACATCGCGGCCAACGACGCTGGCTCCCTAGTGGTGTCCAGCAGGATGGACGGCTCATGGACCAACACCCAAGTCTTCAACTTCGAGTCCGACTGGACCTCCTTCGCCGTGGATCAGTACGGTCGGACGTGGGTCGCCGCCCATATCGGCGCCAGCGACGACCTATGGGTCTTCGATGCCTGGGGCCTCGGTGGGAATGGGCTCGAGCTCGACACGGACCAAGACGGGTTCACGGGCTACGACGAGCACCAGTGTGGGACAGACCCCACCGACCCATCGTCAGTCCCCGCGGACTTCGACATGGATGGGAGGTGCGATCAGATAGACGAACTCGTCGACCTCCCTGCCGTCGGGGAATCCTCCATACTTGCCATGGGGGACTCATTCGGCTGCGCGATCACGACCAGCTCCGAGGTCGTCTGCTGGGGCCTGAACGACCAAGGCCAGCTCGGGAGGCCCACCACAGGCAACAACGCCCAGATAGCGGGCCAGGTCATCGGGCTGCCCACCAGCTTCCGGCCGATATCGGTCGATGCGGGCCACAATCACGCCTGTGCCGTAGGCGCGGACGGCGAGGTCTGGTGCTGGGGCAGGAACATCGAGGGCCAGGTCGGAACCGGGACATCGACTACATCAGAGGGCCCCACGCAGGCCTTGATGCCCGGGGGAACCCGTGCACTGACAGTGTCTGCTGGGGACACCCACACCTGCGCTACCCTGTCAAACGGCAGGCTGGCATGCTGGGGCACAGGATCATCAGGACAGATGGGGTCCACTATCAGTATGCCAAACGGGTTAGGTCAAGGCGACTTCCAATACCCATTCGAGGTCGACTCCCGATGGGATTCCACCCGTGGCAATGTGTTCTCCTCCACCAACCAAGGGGTACACGTTAGCACATCGGGATTTTACATCACTACCCCCATTGACCAATTTGTGGGGTCGCTGCCATACACCGTCAGCTACGACTACTACGTCGGTGCCGAGAATTGCTGTGACAAACTCCACTTCGGACTCTCGGACGATGGGAGCTCCTTGCAATCGCTGCGAGTTCACTCCAACAACCGAGCATGGAACACTCAGACCCACACAATCACGTCCCTGAGCGACATGAAACTCTCATGGTGGTTCTACAAGGATGGCAGCGCCAACAGCTACGAGGACTCCGGATTCGTCGACAACGTCGTAATCACGGACTCCAATGGAGCAGTGATGTTCTCCGAGGACTCCTGGACCCCCCAGGCTACCACAATCCAACCAAGCTACGTCACCATGCCAACCGGATCGAAGGTCATCGAGGAGGTCAGCGCCGGCACCCGTCACACATGCGCAGTCGACTCCGCGAGGCAGGTGCTCTGCTGGGGCTACAATGGCGGCCCGAACACCATGGCCCTCGGCAACCATGGCCATGTTGCCGGCAACTCAACCAATCCCCTCCTCGTCACGCTACAGGGCCCTGGATCGGAGGTCCAGGAGACACCCGGCATCAGGTCCATATCGGCCGGCGGCGACGTCACCTGTGGAATCCTGGACACTGGGCTCGCCACCGTGTGTTGGGGCAAGGGCATGAACGGCGTGGAGCTCCTTGGGGCGTCCGACGCAGCCATTGGAGGTGCCTACACCGACACGGGCAGCCCTGGCGACAGGCATCTCTCAGTCTCAGTCGGGGAGCAACATGCCTGCTCCGTCGTCGAGTCATCCGTGTACTGCTGGGGTCGGGAGGACTCCGGCGAGCTGGGGGACGGGGGCCCCCAATCATCTGACCCCCCGAGCCCCGTAGAGGCCCAGATAGGGTACGGCACCCCCATGGAGGTCGTCGTCGGCATCGACGCCAGCTGCGTCGTCCTCAGGCCATCCCCCGCCAGCACCGACTCAAGGGTAGGCTGCTGGGGAGAGTCCGCCTCGGGCCAGATGGGGTCCGGGGCCCTCCCCGACCAGACATCGGGACCAGACTCCGAGGGGAGGCTCGTCGAGTTCTCCGTGGGGTCCCCCGTGAACGTCCCGCTCAAGACCGACGTGCTGAGGATGGGCCCATCCTCCCCCTCCATGGTCGCAGTCGGGGAGGATCACACCTGCTTCATGTCCATGCTGGGCCTAGTGAAGTGCACAGGTACCAATAGCTATGGACAACTCGGGGTTGGCCACACCACCAACCTCTATCCAACTCCAGACCGGGCGGACTGGGTCCAACTGGGTAGCAACAGGACCGCCACGATGATTGACGCGGGCAGATTCTACACCTGTGCCCTGCTTGACGGCGGCGATGTGAAGTGCTGGGGCAACAACGTCCACGCACAACTCGGGCTTGGACACACCACCAGCGTGGGCGACGGCCCGAACGAGATGGGCGACCAGCTCCCGACAGTGTCTCTCGGCCAGCCGGCCATCGACGTGTCAACTGGGCGCAATCATGCCTGTGCTGTCCTCCAAGACGGGACCCTAAAGTGCTGGGGCGACAACTCATACGGCAAGCTTGGCCTAGGGCATACCCAGAATATGTACACCCCCCAGGTAGTGGACCTAGGTCCGGGGATGAAGGCGCTCGACGTCGAGGCCGGCTATTACAACACCTGCGTCATCATGACGACCGGTCAGGTGAAGTGCTGGGGCCATGGCTCATATTACTTGTTTGGCACTTCCACCAATCACATCGGAGATGATAGCGGGGAGACTGGCGAGAACCTCCCATTCGTAGACCTTGGGACCTCGAGGCACGCTACGTCCCTCTTCTTGGCGAGTACCAATGCCTGCGCTTCCATGAGCGACATGACGACGCTCTGCTGGGGCCAAGACTCCTACGGCCGTCACGGAATTGGTGGAGAAGCAACCGTTGGTGACGCCCCAGACTTGGATGGGGATGGCTTCTCCGACGAGATGGGCGACGCCATGGTCGAGGTCCAAATTGGAGTGTTTATAACCAACACAAATGTTCTTTTCCCTGCATCCGTAGTTGATCCCATCGTCGATGTCCACGGCTACACGGAAACAGGCTGTGGGATAACAGCCAGCGGGGACATATACTGCTGGGGCCGAGGAAGCGAGTACCAGCGAGGCGACGGATTAAGCGCTAATACCAATTATGCCCGCCAAGCACTCGGTGCACCCCACAGCGCACTCACCATGTCGAGTGGCTACCTCAGGAGTTGCGCGATCACGACCTCATCAACTATCCTCTGTTGGGGGTATGGGTATCATAGGGACTTCCAGTCCTCCCAGTCGCACATTGTCTCGCCGACCCTCTTGGACGTGGACCTGCACTCCGGGGACGCCGACCTCGATGGCTGGCTGGACCTCTGGGACACGGACGACGACAACGATGGGTACCTCGATGAGTCAGATGACTTCCCATTCGATGCCTGCGCGCACCTCGACACCGATGGGGACACCAGACCCGACTTCCTCTTGGGCGGGTGCGTGTCTTCCCTCGTGGAGGACCTGGACGACGACGGTGACTTCTGGTCGGACCTGGACGAGGTCCTGTGTGGCACCGATCCCCTCGATGTACGGCGAACTCCCGGCGACCCTGATGGGGACGGCCTCTGCAACGCACTTGACCTCGACGACGACGGCGATGGCTGGCCAGACGAGGACGAGTGGGCCTGCGAGACGAGGAACAACGCCCGGTACTTCCAGCCACACACCTCCTCCGCCCACAGCTCCTCGGATGAATTCGGGGCGGCGCTGGGATACCACTACGGCACCCTCCAGATGGTTAGGTACCAGAGCTACATGCAGATCTACACCTATGACCAGCCAACATTCTCGAACAGCCCCCTTAACCCGAGCAGTAACGACCCCGCCTGGCATAACAACTACTACCCAAGCGTGCTACAGCATGGCGACGAGATGTTCCTCGCGGGGGACGACGCCCTCCACAGGATCGACTTCGACGCGAGCGGCGCCTTCACACCCGTGAAGCTCATTGAGAGGGGCGGTTATGGCGGGTCTTCGCACTTCGCCTCAGCTGCCATATCCCATGATGGCACAGCCTATCTTACTGACCGACTCGCCATCAAAGTGCTCGACCTCGAGTCGGGCGCGGAAGACACGATACCCCTCCCCCTGCCATCCACAAGCTGGGGATACAGGATAGCGACGGACTCGTCCGGTGACCTCTGGTCCGCCTACTACCTCGACACCGGCGACCCAGCCACCCGTGGCATGTACGCCTCACAGTGGAACCCCGACTCGTCCACATGGACGTCGACGCTGGCCTTCCCCACGAACATCAACCCAAACGAATACCGCCAGGCACAGTATGCCATCGATCAATCCGACAACCACCACATCGCTATCATGGACTCCGGCGTGAAGCACTTCACGAACGCAGGTGGGTCATGGTCCATGACTCACCATGCCACTGGCACCGTGCACTCACGTAGTGCAGTGTCGATGGCCATCTCTGACGCCAACGACGTCCACCTTGCATGGTACGACTTCGCCGACAAGGACCTGATGCACTCGAGGGGCATCGGTGGAACGTGGTACACTAGCGCCGTTCACGACTTCGACAACGACGACAGCAATCCAAGGAGCATCGACATCACGCTTGACGACCAAGGCGACCCGAGGATCTACGCACTCGTGGACGACGCGACGGGGGACGCAGCCATGATCTACTATGGCTCCTTCACCGATCCATCCCTGGACGCCTCGTCCGTGCCATCCGACAGCAACTCCGACGGCACGTGTGACGCGCTGTCGGCAGCGATACTGGACTATGGCGCTGACATCACGTTCGAGATGGGCTTCGAGTCCACCTTCACGCCCCTCTACGAGGGCCTCCTCCCCACGTCGATATCGATCACGCCCCCCCTGCCCACAGGGCTCGACATCGACCCGATCACCGGTGCGATCCAAGGCACGCCGCTCTACCCAGACACCCAAGGCAGCACCCACACAATAACGACGACCTCCTCGAACGAGGTCTGGTTCGGGCAGATCGAGGTCAGGATCCTCGATGCCCCGCCCCTGATCGCCGATCGACAATCAATACAGTCCTACAACGACCTCGAGGCAAAACGAGACGTCAGCGAGGTCGAGTACGACTCCGAGGGCAACAAGTACCAGGCCGGCTACAGGTTCAGGAACAACTGTGGCTCAATCGGGCAGATCACGAAGATGGCCCCTGATGGCACGACGCTCTGGTGCACGTCAATCGAAAGTATGGGACAGATCCCCGGGTCCAGCTACCATGCCTTCGTCCAGGGGATGAAGGTCTCCCCAGACGGCAGCCTCGTCGTCTCGATCGTCAAGAACGGGGACCTCAGGGTGGGAATCGGCCACTTGACCGACTCGTCCCAAAGCGTGCGGTACGAGACCTACGACTCGAACCTGCAAAGCTTCGCCATCATGAAGCTCGATCCCCTCACTGGGGCCCCCATCTGGGTCCGGACTCAATCCGCCATCTCGGACGGCGATTTACCCGTTCCCGTAGATGGCATTCACCCAAGTTACCTCCGTTCCCACATACGCGACTCGATGTCGATCGATGGCAGCGGGGGGATCACCTTCTCCTACGTGATGTACGACGACGACGGCCAACATAGGATGACGGAGTTCGCAGGATCCCGCCTCCCAACAGCCCCGCCATGCACGACTCACAGTGGAGCCACTGAGAGCCACATCCGTGTAGGCGTCATCAGGCTCTCCACCAGTGGGGACCTAGCATGGAACGTGGGGATTGAGCCCTTGAATGGGACCAGCTGCTACCACTTCCACAGAAACACATTCGGACCCTATGGCTACTATGAGGAGGGCCACACCCGAGCGGTCGTCACAGCCCACCCCGACGGCAGCGCCTCAGTCGCTGCCCCATTCCACTCGAACCTGTCGGTCGGCGGCGTGGTCGTCGAGCCTCGTGCCAGCCAGACCACCGGCCTCGCAATGGCTAGGATCTCGAGCAACGGGCAGGTGATGTGGGCCGACTCGGTCTCGAGCACCATCGATGGGGTGGATGCTATTCTAACCTCCAACAGCGGCCAATGGACATCCTCGGACTTCTCGTCCTTGGTCTCCTACGACAACGGCGACCTGGGTGCGATACTCACGGATAGGGCATGCACGCCCGACTATCAGGAGACGGTGCCAGTTCTCGACTTCCTGGGCGAAGAGATCAGCCCGGAGGGGAACTGCTGGCTCGCGGCGATCAGGGTCGACGCGACTGGCTCAGTCGTGTGGTCGAGGATCATCGAGGGCGCCGGCCTGTACACGAACAGTGGAACGCTCCACTCCGTGCTGGATGTGGACGAGACGATGAGGTTGCTCGTCGAGAGGGAGCAATACACAACCAACCCCTCAGTGCTGGAGGCCCATCCACACCTCGAGTTCGGGGCCCTCAGGATGATCCACATAGACAACCTCGGGAGAATCTCAGCCAGCTCAGCCTCGTACGCTGGATCAACTGGCAGCACGTACGTCGACGACCTCGACGTCGATCCGAGCGGGGATACCGTTTGGATCGGCAGGACGCAATCCCAGAAGTGGGGAAGGCAGACCGCATCGACGACGCTGAGCGATGGCCAACAGACCTCGGGTGGCGGCTTCTTCAGGATGTTCAACCACATCAGCCACGATGCGTCCGACACCTTCTCTGGCAAAGGAGTCACCCTGAGGCCCGGATCCCAGGGCTCCTTCACCACCTGGTCCTACACAGGGGACCTGCCGACCGGGCACTCGTTCTTCACAGACGGAAGAATCGCAGCAAACAACATCGCCTCCGTCGGCGACATCAAGGACCTGACGCTCACCCAACAGACCATCGTCGGCGGCAAGGCCTTCACCAAGTCCATCGACGTCCAGATCATCGTCGCGGACCAAGCCCCGGGGGCGATGTACGACACCGTGGGCAGGAACGGCTGGACGACGGGATCCTATGCGGACGGGTCCCCACACTACCAATTCGCGACCGACGCCTCGCTGGATGGGAGCAGCGACGCCTTCGACCTATGCAGCACCAACGTCGGTGCCCACAGCACGACCGCCAGCATCGAGCGGTCGGTGAGCGTTCCCATCGGCACCCAAGCCGACTTCCGCCTCGTCTGGGGCACCAGTTCCATGACTGGGGACGACTTGGAGCTCTGGATCGATGGCGTCTACATCGCATCTAGGAACGGCGGCATGACCACGTCGACCTACACCGTGACCGAGGGGGACCACACCCTCGAGGTCAGGTACACGAAGAACTCAAACGGGGATTCCGGCAGGGACCAAGGCTGCGTCAGGGAGGCATCGCTGTTCGCTAAGGGCACCAACACAGAGCTCTTCGAGGGGGCCGTATCCGTGTTCGACCCATCCCCCCTGGAGCTAACCAGGGGCATTCCGATGGAGGACTTCGGGCCCCTAGAGATCACCAACCAAGAGCTGCTGGAGGAGTTCATTGTGGAGCCTTCACTGCCTGTGGCCCTCACTATCAACCAAGCGACGGGCGTGGTGTCAGGGACGCCTGCCGTCAACACCCATGCGCCATGGGACGACCTCGTAGCGCTCGCAGAGCCATACGCCCTGAAGGCATGCAACGACTGGCACACGCAGTACCCCGGCTACAAGCCGGTCTGCAGCACGACCGCCGTAGAGATACGAATCGCGGAGCCTGAGCCTGACTTCGAATACGGCAGCTCTAACGAGGTGGAGCTACCTAGGGACCTCTACGCAGAGGTGCTGCCGACCATCACCGGAGGGGACTCGTCCTCATGGCAGCTGGACGGCGACCTCCCATTCGACCTCTCGTTCAACCCCTTGACCGGGGCCATATTCGGAAACCCATACCTCATCACGGCACCGACCACGGTGACAGTGACGGCCGTCAACACCGGCGGCTCGAAGACGGTGGACGTGACACTATCGGTGGTGAGCGACGGCATAGGCGTCACCTTCCCGACACCCTCCATCCAATTGATACAAGGCAAGGAGATGCAGCCCTTCGCTGGCCAGACGGTCGGAGCACCTGTCCAGCTGTGGCTCATCTCACCGAGCCTCCCCGATGGGCTCTCGTTCGGGGAGCTGAACGGAACCATCTGGGGGACACCAGAGACCACGATGCCCATGACCCCGTACACCATCCAGGTCATCTCGGGTACCAGCACGGACACCGCGACCCTCATGATCTCCGTCATCGTCGACACCGAGGGCGACAGGGACCTCGATGGCTGGAAGGACGAGATCGAGGCCATCTGCAACACCGACCCAGTGCTCTTCGAGAGCCGGCCGTCGGACATCGACGGGGATGGCATCTGCGACTTCTTGGACTCCGACACGGATGGCGACGGGGAGACCGACGAGCGGGAGGAGCGCTGCGGCAGCGACCCAACAGACCCCAATAGCCTGCCCCCCGATGCCAACGAGAACGGCTTCTGCGACGCAGAGGAGGAGGACAGGGACAACGACGGAATCCTCGACTTCCTCGACGCATTCCCAGATGACGCAGCAGCGAACAGGGACACCGACGGGGACGGCATGCCAGACGAGCTCATCGGCTCATCGACGAGCACCCCGCCCCTCATCGAGGACACCGATGACGATGGCGATGGATGGGAGGACCTCGACGAGATCCTGTGCGGATCCAACCCCAAGCGGGCCTCTGACAGGCCCGCGGACATGGACCTCGACATGATCTGCGACACGCAGGACGACGACATCGACGGGGACGGCTGGCTCAACGAGGTCGAAAGCGGCATCTGCGGAGGGAACGCCCTGGATGCGACCGTGACCCCGAGCGACATTGACGGCGACATGGTCTGCGACCAGATCGACTCGGACATCGACGGGGACGGCTGGTCGAACGAGGACGAAAACAAGACCGCTTGTGGGTCAACCAACATCTACGACCCGAACGACACCCCGTCAGACGAGGACGGGGACGGGATCTGCGACGGCGAGGACGTCAGCCCCTCTGGAGTCGGCTTCAGCAGCATCATGGACTTCTGGTGGCTCTGTTGCATCCTCCTCCTTCTGATCCTCCTACTGGCCCTCATACCCCTCATCAGGAACAGGGACAGGACCGGACTATCGCACCTCGCAGGCCCCGAGCCCGAGAACACCACCTCTTCCCCTGGGTTCTTCGGGGGCAGCGGCACGCGATCAGACCCCTTCGTGCTTAAACCCGCAGAGGGGATCCCAGCCGGTGGCAGCGCGTCCTCAGTGGAGACGATAACCGTGACCGGGATCGATCCAGACAACCTCGTACCCGTGAGCGACAAGGCTGAGGGCACGAATGGGTTCAGGTTCAACCTCAACAGCGATGAGCACCAGGAGAGCGACAACGACCTGCTGGTACCCGACTCGGGTGGCAAGGTGACGTTCGGGTTCGAGTTCCACGACCGGGTGGCTACAAGGGCAGGCGCGACCTACGAGGCTCGGTATCGAGTGGGTAGCGGCTCAGTCTACTTCCTATGGAAAGTCACCGTCGACCCAGAGCCCGGATACGCGGCGACCGAGGAGGACATGGTCGCCATGCAGACGGAGCAGAGGAGGCTCGCAGAGGAGGCCGCAGCACGAAAGCAGGCTGAGAACGAGATCCTCCAAGCCAGGGCTGACGCCGAGAGGGCCAAGCTCGAGGCAGAGCAGGCCAGGCTCGAGGCGGAGAGGATCAAGGCGGAGGCCGCTGAGGCCGCGGAGGCTGCAGCGCTCCAAAGGGAGCGGGAGGCGGCCAGGGCAGCCGAGGAGGCTGCTGCGCAGGAGCGGCTCAAGGCCCTGGACGCCGAGCTCGAGGCCAAGAGGGCAGAGGAGCAACAGAGGCTCGAGGCGGAGAGGCTGGAGTCAGAGCGCATGGAGGCGGAGGCCGCCGCCGCAGCCGAGGCCAAGAGGCAGGAGGAGGCGCAAGCAGCCGCCGCAGCAGCCGCAGCCGAGGCCAAGAGGCAGGAGGAGGCAGAAAGGGCAGCCAGCGAGGCAGAGGCCCTCGAGAGGCTCAGGGCCATGGACGCCGAGCTCGAGGCCCGGAAAAAGGCCCTCGAGGAGATGGACGCCAAGCAGCGCAAGAAGGAGGAGGAGCTCATACGCGTCTCC